>Ga0315914_1006869_pt1 | contig 15966 bp, 6 predicted proteins | sample MpolenodulesMG_FD_203920 | JGI IMG/M metagenome (GOLD analysis project Ga0315914, IMG submission 203920) | Medicago polymorpha root nodule microbial communities from Los Angeles, California, United States - elongated nodules | ecosystem: Host-associated > Plants > Roots > Nodule | place: USA... | reverse complement strand
GCAAAAAACAATTTGGTAGGTACATTGAATAAGTAATGTAGCTGACCTATAAAGGTAACCAGATACATTAATTATTCAAGAGATATGATCTGTTGACACCAGCTGTAAAAATAATCGTTGACACCAAATCTCATCCATTTATTTGGTTTAATCAAGAGGTTAATAAGTATTCACTTAAAAGTGCATGTTACACCAAATGTATTTTTCGCACCTTATTATCTCTCTCTTTTTATTCTGAACCTCAATGTCTCTCTTATGAATTTTCATATGTGTGTTGTATTTCACAATTCTCCCATGAATCTTTTATTTTCTCTCTCAGATGGTTTGTGTTCATCTATCAATAGAGTTTTGTAAGTTAAAGATTAGAAGCAATTAAACTTTATTGAGTTAGGGTTTATGAATAATAATAATTTCGGTGTCATGATTTGATAATTTCAACATTCAATTTCCCATTGATCCAATCCAAAATCGGTTGTGATTCACTATTTCTTCCGATGGAAAAAAATAAAGAATACTGGGTTTGAAAGGTAATGGCGATGCAACTTATTAGGAAAAATAATATATGCCTATGATGAATTGGATTTTCAATTATTATTATTTTTGAAGAAGGGGATATTCAATTATTAAAATTTAAAACGGAAATTGTATGCTATTGAGAGGAATAATAAAATATTGGTGTCAAAGAATCTGTTGACACCTGGTGTCAACGCATCCTAATTCATTATTCAATGCACCTAAAAAAATATTTTTACTTATAAATGTGATCGGAGAAGTACATTGAAACTTACTAACGAGTGTCTTAAAGCCACTCTTTAAAGATTCCCAACTAAAGAAATATTCATTAAAAATGTCTAATACTTCAATTGTTTTTGAAAATTATGTATTTAATGTCTTAAAAGTTTTAAAAATTATATTTTTGATATAAAACTTATTTTTCAAGGGTCTTGTTAACGATTGTCTGAGGTACTGTTTTTTTTGTTACAAAAAGTAAAATACTTATTTTTCAAAAAGTCAAATATTTTAAACTCGAATGCGTTAAATACACAAATTTTTATAAAAATTTACTATTAAAGATCTTTAAAGAATGTTCTTCTTTAATTCTATTCAACGTTTTTTTTTTAATAAATTTTATTTTAAACTTCTAAACTTGGACCTGGTATAACCTATAATATGTATTATAATCAGATGCATACTTGCAATTAAGTGGACGGAACAAATCTTAAACTATCTCGCGACAAACTGATGTGTCATGAATTTTCGAAAAGACATGATCATGAATTTTCGAAATCATGTCTTGATGAAAACAATGACGGGTAGAATAATGAGTACTAGTACTAACAATAAAACAAAGAATTTGAAACTCTCACGTAATTTTCAAAATCATATCATGATGAAACAATGGTAGTTTGAAAAATCAGTACTACAAGGAATCATAGAATGAATAATCGATGACACGTCAAGTAATAAATAATCGATAACTCTTTAGGTGAAGGCAATAAATAATTTTAGATGAAAGTACATCATTTTTGTTTTAGAGTTAGGCCAACAATGCCCTAAAGACATTATTTAAGGAATCCATTATAAGAAATATTATCTTAAAAATATAAGTCAAACACATGTAAAAGTAATAATTATATAAGTTTTTATGCTAAAAATTACTATTTTTAACTGCTTAAATAATACCTTAAAAGTATTTGTTAGCATTTCTCTTTGTTCAGTATATGGGGAGAAAACAATACATGTTTAAACAACTCTGGTGCAGCAGTATTCAAAGAAGAAATACACAAAATAATATGGAGCTAGAGTCTTAAGTTTTATGGAGCTAGTGTCAAACATGAGTAAATAAATTACTACTAAGAAAAGGGAAAAGCCAATGAGTGTAATCGAGACACTCTCTAAAGGCTTTATTTAAATAATATGTTTATATGAAAATTTGTATATTCAATATATTGAAAATTAAAATATTTGACTTTTTTAAGGAGTAATTTTTTATTTTTGAATCCTAAAAGAAAGTTCAGAAGCACTCGTTAGCACAAATTATCTGAAAGATAAGTATAGATCGGTGTACAATAGAGGTTTACACAGATAACCTATGCCTATTGAAGACTCTTTGGATATATCATTGCATTTTTTTCCCTGCCATTCTATAATTCTCTTATCTAGCGAAGTGTCACACAACACTTTTTTTTCTTTTTTTTTGGTTTATTTTCATAGACCCGGTCCGGTTTACAAATGTTTTTGCTCAGGTATAATCTACCACTTGAGTTTTTGCTGACAGAGATAAGAAAATTTAATTTTCTTTCTTTCTCTCATTACTATTTGATCAATAATTTATCAATGTACTATGACTTCTCATCCTCAGGCTGTATTTTTATCAATTTTAGGGGTAAAAAAGTCCAAACCCTCATTGAAATAATTTAACCTACCTTGCAAAACAAGTTTTGTTAAAATGTCACCGACACACCCTCTGGTTTTAAAACTTTTAATAATCTCCCTTAAATTTTCATTAAATAGAAAAATAATCCATTTATTTTTAACACCGTAATTTTCCATCAACCTTTTTTTTTTTGGAAAATTTTCTGTTAACTTTTAACAGGATTCCTCAATTGGCAAAAGACAAACCTTCTTTTTGTTGATTCTTTATACTTATGCAGACGATGTTGAAAATTCCATGGTTCACGAACAATGCCTTTACTGGCTTAGAAATGGATCTTTTGGCTGTCTTTATCAATTCTCATGTTGATGTTGATGTATTTGGAAAAAAATAATGATAGGAGTAGAGATAACGTAGAAGACTTTAGAGTCCTTTATAAAAAACAAAACATGGAGACTTCGAAAATTATGACATATTTTTTATGGTTCTAATAATTAATTAGAAATTATAATTTTTCTGGTTCTAATAATTTTTTTTAAGGATTCTGGTCCTAATAATTATCACACAAATTATCACGTATATATTTTTGTTCCTAATTACTTAAATATCAATGTATATTGTACCCAAAAAAATATCAATGTATTGTTTGTGGTCCTAATTACTTGGAAAGTTATGTATCAATAGCTGAAGAAATCCTTTAATGGTCCTAATAATTACTTAAAAATGATAATTTTTCTGTTAACAGACATTCTTACGTATTTTTTGTCAAAAAAAAAATATATTCTTACGAATTTCTCAACAATAAAATTTGCGTCATTGTAAAAGTAAATATTTTTGTGTCAAAAAATATAAAAAGATATCTTTGCCAATACAAATATAATATGATTATATTAAGTGTGAAAATATTACTAGTAATTTTTATTTTAACAAGCTAAAATAAAATTGATTCACCATGAAAATGGTTCTCCTTAGCACAAAAAGTACAAGAATTGAACAAGAGAGTCTTACAAAAATAACACCAACAAACAAAAGAAACAATGCTACTAAAAGGTTAAACCTGCCATAATTAACGTCTTAAGCCACCAGTTGTGAAAATCAAAAGCTAAACAAGGATACTTAGCTTTCATCTACCAGAACGATATTAATTTAACTCATTCCCGCAGTTGAGCAATAGACTTTCCTTTTGCTTAAAACAACAGTTATTCCTTTCTTTTCAAATTACCCACATACTAGCAAGCAACACAACAAACATCTAGGTCCGTTCCTTAAAAAAAACATCTTGGTCCGTAATGCTTTATAAAATCTTGCCAGAGATCGCTAAAATGAAGGACTGAAAAATGCGGCTCACTGAAAAAATACTAAATCATTGATGCATTAACATCCAAACTTTCCAAAGAAGTTGCAACCTAAAAATAAATGATAGTAACATAAATGTAAATTGGGTAATTAGATTATAGAAGACAAACATTATTTATTTTTAAGCCAAAATGGAAGGTCACTAACGGCAATCTTTCCGGTACAAGCTCTGCCAGAGAAGATTACAAAGAGATAAAAAAAGTCAATATATTGTTTGAGATAGATGAAACACCGAAAGGAAATCAGCTAATAACAAGCAATGGCGAGGATGAAGTCTCCAAAAATGGTAATCGAAATCAAAAGTGATGTATCTTGATTTCAGACACCAATAACGCTGAAGCTTAATCTTTTCGCATAATGTTTGTAAATTTTTCTCCAAAATGATGAATGATTTCTGTTCAATATTTGACCCTAAATCACCCCTTTTTATTAGACGAAGGAGAAGAAAATAGGATTTTCACTATTTTGATGAGTTACCTCATTCATTGTTAGGATGGTGTTCTTCATACAAACCGGCCTGAGTCTTTACTGACAGAGGTAAATTTTAGAATTTTCTTTCTCTTCTTTTTCACTAGATTTAATCATAAATATATCAACGTCCTATGAATTATGATCCTCAGTGTGGAATTTTATTGATTTAAACAAAATACTTGGTTGATATTTTCTCGAAATCTACTAAACACAGTCAATTGTAGAATCACCCTTCTGTTTGAAATGAGAAATTTTAGGGGGAAATGCAGTCCAAACCATATCATTAAAATGCTTTAAGCTACCTTGTACAATATGGCATGAATTAATCTTTTTGACTTCCTTCCCAGGAAAATCATGTCCTAATAAGATTTCATAACAGAGTCTCCGTGCCAATACTCATTGACATTATATTTCTCATTCTCATATTTCTCTGCAATTACTCTGCTGTAAGTCACTAAGTCTATATGAATATTGTCAATTGTCATAAACTAACTATCTTATGTTTTCAGGTGAAAGGAACATAAATAAACTTTTAATTCCACCTGTCATGTGCTGAAATTCAGATAGACAACCACATTTTTGGGCTTGGACCGATCTCAAGGAGGCCGTTTTGATGATGTAGTCAGTGATATGAAAACTGTTACGAAAAATGGCAAACCATCCAGAACAGAACTGGAGAAAAGGACATAAAACAAGAGTTCTTTTTAGTAGTTTCTTCTTTTCATATTTTATAGTTTTTGGATTTTTTTTAAGGCCACTATAAATCTTGACTTGATGGTTAACCTATGAAACTGGAACTTCTGTATGTTATTTACAATGCTTGTGAAAGCCCACTAACCTTTTTATATTATACGGAAGCTTAAAACCAAAAACTGCTTCAAATTAAAATTTTGAAACACTCTTGTACTATAATCATAATATAAACTTCTAAAGCTTCTAGGAAAATTACTGTAAAAAATTCATTGAAGTCATGTTTCCATTGATGAATGAGTTCTCACTGACTACTTTGCCGAAATATCTAGTAGTTAATAGATAACGCTATAACAGCATGCGTAGCAATATCCGAATGTCTTGCATTGTGCTTTCGAGCTGCCTCTATAGAAGCGTTGCATAGCAGTGCTTAGGTGTTACGTAAAACTCCATTGCATTGTAACATGTAAAATCTTGACTTGATTTTTCTTGAGAAGATTGCGAAAAAGGAAACCTGGGGTTAGAATTGATGCCTATTATCTGTTTTTCTTTCTGGTTTCGTCATTCAAACAGTAAAAATATGAAACTTGAAATGGTAAATGAATTTTTTATTTTAATTTGGTTTATGACAATTTATAAGTAGTTTCTGTCAATGTCATTCAAGACATTCTTATTGTTCTTTCTGTCATTCCTGAGGTAAGTCTATATTACTGAACAATTTTCCTAAACAATTTCACATTTTGATACTCTTCATATCTTCTGATGCATGACTATTTATGTAAATTTCAGCTCCAGCGCCAATTACTTCAACTGCCAGCTAACTTGGTTCGACAGTTAATAGCGCGCTGCTGGGAGAACTATAAGGAGGGTGTTTTTGTGATTTTCTTCTTCCTTCTCAGTAAAATAATTGGATAACATTAAGAACCTCTGACTTAGATTTTCATATTTCCTTAAATTAAATTATCAGTCTTAATGGATTTCTATAGACGAAGATACTCCTAAGTAGAATACATCACCAATGTTTATTGCATGAATAAATTACAGAGAATGCAAAGGTATTGCAAGTTGCAACTCAATTCAACAAGAGACTTAGTACATAAGAGATAAATGACATAACCACATATTACAAAGAGACACCCCAACAATCTATTTCCAAGAAGATAGTTTCTCTTCAGCCATCAACATATCTCAATTTGTCCGGATTACAAAATACAGATGTGTAAAACATGGTGTCTTTTGCACGTCTGGATTGTATAATCAAGACAAATCAAGTGTTTTGAGACATGTTGGGAGCGAGGAAAAATCATGTTACTAGAGTTACAATGCAAATAATTCACAAACCATTCATAAAAGAAGAGAAACCATTCATCTTCCTAGAGTACGTCTTTGACTGCACACCTTAATCGGATTCACCACCAACGCACTAACAAGTACCCTTTAGTGAAGATGTCCCCTATATAATAGTTTAAGTGTTAACCTCATTAGATATAAAGTCTAAAATATATATTTTTAGAAAACTTGTAACTTGAAACACAATATCATGAAAGATAACTTTTGAGATATAATCATATATGGTTTACACTATCATCAAAGATAGATAGATAGATACAAGTGTTGTATAAAAACATATGCTTATTTTAATTTAAGTAAGAAAAAATTCCTTTAAACTCTTCAAAATTACTAAGAAGTAAGAACACATTATTTAAGAAACCGTAGAGACTAAAAATGAACAGTATTTCTATAGAAATTATATGTAAAAAATATATTTTTAGATAATAAACTTAATATCATGATCACGTGTATATTAAAGTATACGAGATGTCTAAAGTTAAAGTATTATTACCAGTTAACCATTTAGCCCCCATCTGCATTTGACGTAAATTTTATCCATCAAATTGTTCATGAACTTGAAATAAGCATGTCTCCGAGAACGCTTCATTAGGATTGAGCCAAATACTCCCCAGAAGCCTATGATAAATCCAAATGTCAGACTGATGTAAAATCCACGGTTGAGAAGCAAATCTTCATCGTCTTAAATTTTTACTTTTGCTTCATGTTGTGGCTCATGTGGTGGTCTCCCTTCGACGCACAATTTTACAAGTGGTGGTCCACAAATATCAAGATTATCTTCGTAACTTGAGGCATTGAAACTTTGTAATTGTGTACTCTTGGGAATTTCTCCTGATAATTGATTATGTGACAAATCTAACACACCAAGCCGATCTATTTCGGAAAGACTAGATGGAATTGAACGAAGCAAATTGTTTCGTGACAAATCAAGAAAGTCAAGTGATGTTAGCTTTCCAATATTTGAAGGAATTTTACCTGTTAAGTTGTTTCTTGATAAATTCAATGAGACCAATTGAATCAAATTTTCTATTTCTGGTGGAATCTCTTCTGTGAAGTGATTGCTGGATAGATCTATGCTTTTTAGTAGAAACAAGCCATTGTTGTTGAACACTTCTTCTACACTTTTCCATGTCAAGAATGCACTAAATTCATTCTCAATACCGTCTGATGCACCAACCCAATCATCTTTTTGAGTCATGAGAGTGAAATTTTTAACGCATTTGGGAATCCGTCCAGAGAGATTGTTCAATGAGAGATCAAAGAGTCGAATGTTTTGTAGATGGCAAAGTTCGAAAGGTAAACTTCCAAAGAAATGATTCCTTTGTAAACTTAAAACTTGCAGTCCCTTTAATTGCTTCAAATCCAATAAGGGATGAGTCCTTCTAGTCTATTGTCTCTCATATCTAGCATTAATAACTTTGTTCAGTTCATTAAGGAGGAAGGGATCAACCTTACATCTATACCATCTGCACATAGGAATGGACGAGACTCTGAAAATTTATTTTTTGACTGATCAATAAATCCAGAACCTCGTAGAAATGGTGGAATGGGCCCTTCAAAATCATTTGATGAAAGAGATAAAACATAACAATGATTTTTGACGTGAAGATTTGGAATCAATCCTTTGAGATTATTGTTTGAAACGTTGATGTTCCTGCACACTTGTGATGATAGTTTAGCCCAAAACCACTCTGGAACATTATCTGAAATTCCAGCATTTGAAATATCAAGATCTTTCAAGTATTTTTGCGTCTGAATCCATTTAGGAAATGTAGGACCAAGTTTGCAGGAACTCAATCTGATAGTGTGCAGTTGAAACGGCGGGACGCAATTTTCGGTAAATCTCAATGTTAGCGAATTGTCAAACAAGTCTAGTTCCTTTAACATTGACATACCAGAAAAATAGAAGTCAGATATTACACCACTTAAAGAGTTCGAATTCATTTCTAGTGTCCTTAGTTTAGTTGGAAATCTAATATCTTCAACAACCCTCCCATTTAGATTATTTTTAGAAATATCAAATATTTCCAAAGATGAGAATATTGAGAGATCAAGTAGTGTGCCATCGATTTGATTAATGCTTAGATCTAATTGTTGAAGTGAGTATCTAGCACATTTAGATAATTGATGGATTATGACTTGAAGCTCACCACTGAATTTGTTATTGGACATGTCCAATGATTTCAACTTACATGCATTCATCCAAAATGATTTAGGAATTACCCCTTCTAAAGAGTTTGACATGATGGATAAATTCTCCAATTGAAATGGCAAGCTACTACCTTCAGGAATCTTTCCACTCAACTTATTATCAGAAAGATCCAATGTTTTCAATGATGTGAATGCAGAAAGGTCGGGTATAGTTCCAGTGATTCCATTTAAACGGAGGTCTAACACTTGAAGTGAGTTTCTAACACAACCACTAGACAAATTATGGAGAATTGTTTGAAGGTCTTCTGTGAAATTGTATTGACTCAAACCTAAAGAACGTATGGTACATACATTCATGAAGGATTTAAAGACCCCAATCTTCAATATGTTATTTGATAGGTCAAGTACCTCAAGAGACTTCATCACTATGCCATAGCCATTTGATGTTGGATCCACCATTTGATTACCACTAAGGTCAAGCTCAACAGGATTGGAACTTATGTTTGACACCCATTGGAATATCAAGGATGACGCAAAGTTGTTCGAAGAGAGATCAAGGATAGAAATTAAAGAGAAGTGGAAAAGTTGAACTTAGAATGACTCAGGGAATGGATAAAATGATCAGAAAGGTCACAACTTATTAACTTTAGTTCTCTCAGTTTTGGTAACTTACCAACCATTTGTAACTAACAATTGGATTTATTAAGATTAGATATCGACAACATGTGAAGATGTGTTAAAGAAGTTAGATTAGACAACCACTGACCTCCATTATGATCCGCATTCTCAATTGTCAGAGCACTTTCAAAATATTTTCCAAGATAAAGCTCTTGTAGGTTCGCAAGCTTTCCAAGTTGAGATGGTATTTTTCCTTTTAAAGAATTTCCATTGAGATATCCAGATATTGCAAGTTGGAGAGACTTCCAAGTTGAGATGGAATGCTTCCTTCCAAATAGTTGTTGCAGCTGAGATCAAGAAATTGCAAGTTGGAGAGATTTCCAAGTTGAGATGGAATTGCTATCTTCAAAATAATTGTTGCTAAGATCAAGAAATTGCAAGTTGGAGAGATTTCCAAGTCGATGAGGAATAGAACCATACAGTTGATTCCAAGAAAGATTCAAGTATTTCAAATGCGATAGAGACTCAAATTGAATATGAATTTCTCCGTCAAAATTACAATTTGAGAGATCAAGGTATCTTAGTTTTATGAGAGATCCAAAGAAACCTGGGATATAATTGTGTTCAAAATTATTCCCATTCAGATTCAAATATTTTAGTGGCCGCAACTCCATTAGTGATTTGTGGATATCACCGCTGATATAAAATGTATTGCCATGATTAACAAAATCATGATGATGAGTACGATCACCGTGAAGGTGGAGTCTAAGCACATGAGGTTGCTACAACCAATTCCATACCATTGGCAACAATCTTCCGTTGTCCAAGACGACAACATGCCAAACTCATCAACAAGGCCAGACTTGAACTGCAGAAGTGCCTGCCTCTCACTTTCAATGCACTTAACAATCTCTTTTGAACAAACAAAGTCTGATTGCAACACGAAACACATGAGAATTATGGATTGAATCAATTTCAAATAAAATGGATTCATGATTGACAATGTGGTCATGACAAGTTATGTATGAAGATATGTATGTAATTTGATTGATTGTTTTGTGTACTTAATTACATTGCCAATAGCTGAATTTATAATAATTAACATTGTGGTCATGATTGATTGTTGCCATGAACCATAAGGGGAAAAACGACAAGAGTAAAGATAACAACTAAAAAAAGGTACTAAAATGTTTACCTCACGCCACCAATAACGATTAAGCCATTATTTATAAAAAATCAAAAGTTAAATAAGGATACTAAAACTCATTTCACTTTTTTTTTTTTAGGGATACTCATTTCACTTAAAACAACAATTATTCATTTCTTTTTTTTTTTCAAATTACCCATATACTAGCAAGCCACATAACACGATTCTGGTCTGTAATGGTTTGGAAAATCTTTCCCTAACACTAAAATGAACACTCTGATCCAATAGACAAAAGTGGCTAACGGAAAAAATATTTATTCTAATCAATTTTATATATGCGTAAACATTTTTTTCTTACATTATATTCATTCTAAACACGTATTCTTGATTATTACTTCAACTTACACAACTATAATTTATTTATTTTATATTTTAGTTAGATGTTAAGGGTTAATTTAATTAATTGTGCGTTTTAATGAGTAATCTTTTTTCTTTTATTATTTCATACATATATGAATTTTAATGAATATTATACATATAATCCAAACTGTAATATTATATATGCAACTCGGACAACGCCGGAAAGATTCACTATTTATATTATAAGAAAGATAGACAATATAAAACCAAAATATGAACTTTTAAGGTAAAATAGAATTAATATAAACAATTTATCACGATCGATTAAAAATAACTTTTTAGATTTTTGAAATATAAAATCTTCAATTCGATTTTTTGAATGGTAATTGTTATTCGTTTTAAAGATTTTGAATGGTTAATGTTGGTATGTTACTTGTTACGTTAATTTTCTCCTTGCCATGACTTATTTCACAAGACTTATATCTCGGGTGGTGTAGGTTTCGTCTACTTTTTTGGTGTTTTGATCACCAAGAGGGAGGGATTGTTTTCTTTATTTATTTATTTTTTAGGATGGTGTTGTAGGTGCCTTTTTGTTTTTTTTTCCTTCTAGAGGGGTTATGAGGTTTTTTTTAGATCCTATACACTTGTGCATTTGTTCTACTTTCTTCCTTCATATACATATATATTTCCCATTTAATAAAAATTAGTTATTGTTTTTTAAAAAATTAATTATTTTTTATTAATTCAGATATATTTTCTTTTAAATACACCAAACAAATCTGTTATAACTTAATAAAAAGGAAACAAAAATGATCACGTTATGACTCAATAGTCTTTTAAAAATACAAAAAAATACAGACTTGGAAAAGTCTTGGTCTATTACTATGCAAAGACTGTTTTCATCCACATATGTCTAGTTCTCTAACTTATCAGCATTATGTGTTGTTCCTTAAGCTTACCTTTATGAATGTGAATTGGTCATAACAAGGGAATTCTGTGTTAAGGGGACGAACGGTAAAATTGAATTTCAAGCAAAGGTAAATCTACATCATTATGCAAAGAGTAAATTACACTCTGCTCCTTTTAAAGGTGCTTGAATTACACTCACCTCGTATGTTAAAATATTTCAATCCCCTCCCTTAAGAGAAGCATGACTTATGTTTAAATGACTTCAAAGACTCTAAATAAACCTCAAAGTAAATTCTATGAAGTGAGTATTTAAAAAGACTTCAATGACTTATGTTTAAATGACTTCAATTTGAGTCTGTTTCGCATTTGAAATACTTGAATCTTGAGGTACTTGACCTATTTGGCGCCTTAAAGTACCAGCAAAACTTCAGCACTTTCTATGGCTTTGTTTTCATAATGCTCACCCTATTAATGCTCGTCGGCATCATTGCAACATGGTAGCTTCTCCAAGCTGCACCCGTTGCTCTTCACCCCTAGAGGATATTCTCCACAGTTTACGTGATTGCCCGCACTCTAGAGAGCTTTGGCTCCGCTTGAATATGGGGCGCTATAATAATTTTTTCTCTGAATTTGATGTCAAAGTTTGGCTTCATAAGATTACAAAGAGTACTTCCGCTATTTTGTTTATTACAGGAGTATGGTATGCTTGGTGTTGGAGAAACAATACTATTTTTGAGGATCAACGTTGGCGTATCCAAGATGTGGTGCGAAAGACCTTTTTGTTACATGATGAATGCATTTCTTACTATTCCAATCTTGGTTTGGACCCACACTCATCACGACTCTTAGCTCATTGGATCCCCACTCTGGAAGGTACACTTAAACTTAATATTAATGGTAGTTTTCTAGAAGATTTGTGTTGTTTAGGTGCTGGTGGTGTTGTCCGCAACCACGATGAAGATTGGATAGCTGGTTTTTCTCACTATGAAGCTGGAGGTGATGCATTATTAGCTGACTTACGCGCTATCCAGATAGGTATTGATTTTTGTAGTCTGAAAGGTTATGTGAACATTATTTATGAGAGTGATTGTTTAGAAGCAGTTGACCTGATTATTGATGGTCGTGATCATATACCTTGCACACTTATGCTACTGACATCCTTCATATTAGAGATGCTTTACATGGAGATGATAATACAACATTGGTGCATGTTCTAAGGGAACAAAATATGTGTGCAGATTTTATGACTAAGGAAAGATTACATGCAAGGTGCTCTGCTCACTAGCACTGTCCTCTGCCTAGCATGGAAGCTCTCATTCTGAGAGATAAGCTTGGAACTTAGTTTTTCCTCTCCCTCTTTTTTTTTTTTCCTTCTTTTTTCCTCTTTACTTTGTAACACTACAAAAAAAAAACAATAAAAAGGAAAAAGAATATAAAAGTGCTATAATCATTATTATTAGTCTATTTGTGCACGTGATAAGTGTCAAATTTACTTGTTTTTTAATATAATTAACATGAAATGAATAGAAAACATGGGATATTACTCGATTTAATGTATTTATTTAGAATTTAGGTTTTATTATGAATATACATCATTCGGTCACTGTTATAAGCAAAAAATCAATATTTTAGATTTATTCAATAAATGATGTATGTTGTCTATAATAAAGACCTTGTATATCAATAATATAATGAATCTAAAATGTAGATTTTTGCTTATAATTGTGACCGGAAGGTATATGTACATAATGAGTCATGATCCATGGACAGTAAGTAAAAGGAATTTAAGAGTTTCTTCTCCCATGATAAAATTGATAAATTAATTTCTTTTCCAATTACTAAATAATGAGAATTGGAAATTTTCATTTCCATCTATCATTGTTTGAGATCACTACAAGAAAAACTGCATTTTGCGACACTACATTTGTGACCCCTACCTTATAACTGTCTCAAAATGCACATTTGCGACGGTTGTTGCGACTGTTCTGGTCAACAGTCGCAGGTTTTATTAGTTAAAAGTCACAAAATGCGTTTTTTCTTGTAGTCGATCCAAACTTTAACAAAGACCTCGTCTTTAATCAAACAAATGGTGATGGTGTTGAATGACCTTTGATTGGATATATATTTTCAATGTTAGGCCTCATCTGTAATATCTCGTGTTTAACAAGGAACGTTCGAATTTTTCTTCTTTTAATTAAATTAAATAAAAGTTTATTTTTTAATTTAAAATCTCAACCCTTAGGTATTTGTTTGCCACATGTCTTGCATCTAACCCCTAAATGAAAAAAATGGAGCAATACGTAAATGAAGAATACCTGAACTCATTGACCCATGTCTTATAAGTCATTACAAAGGAATGAATTTTGTTCGAACGTAAAAATCGATTAAAGGGACAAGATATCTCATATGGAAGCAAAAACCTAAAAAGACGAAGAAACAAACGTTTTTTTTTTATGAATTTCTGAGTTTGATCCCTCTACGAATTTTGTTTTTTTGTTTTTTATTTTGGTCCCTCTAACACAGTGACTCAGCATATGGAACGACACATCAGCGTCGTCTACCATAACGGTAGGAACCAAAACCAAAACCTTTATAACTTACAGGGGTTATTTTAGAACAAAAAAAGATATAGGGATGTAAATCAAACACACACGAACTTACAAGAACGATTTTCATATTTAAGCAAAAAAAAACAGGTGTAACACGTTCGATTCGTGTCAATTTAGTTGGGATAGTTTGGCTTTTTAAAGTGTAATAGATCATGATTAGTAATTTTTATTTTTTTTAGAGAGATAATGATTAGTTGAGAAAATTATCAATGTAAATTGTACCAAAAAGATTATCAATGTATTGTTTGTGGTCCTAATTACTTTTTTTTTTAGGAATGTGGTCCTAATTACTTGGAAAGTTATGTATCAATAGCTGAAGAAATCCTTTTTAATGGTCCTAATAATTACTTAAAAATGATAATTTTTCTTTAAACAGATGCTCTTACGTATTTTTTGTCAAAAGAGATATTCATACGTATTTCTCAACAAAAATGTTCTTACGTATTTCTCAACAAAAAAGAAATTCTTACGTATTTCTCAACAAAAAAAATTGTGTCATTGTAAAAGTAGATATTTTTGTCGGTACAAGCTAGGCTTTACAAGGCCTGAGTCTGACCTATCAATTTTTTTGAAGGCCTAAGCCTGACCTATAGCCTATCATAGGCTTACTAATTTTTAGGCCTGAGTCTGGTCTGATGAAAGCGTGATACGGCATGCTAGCGTGTTTAAAAACCTATTTTAGATGAACATCTTTAAATAAGCACTGTGATCTAAGTTTAAATAGACTAGCAAACTAATATATCGATTAGATTAAACTCTCTGTTGATAATCAAGATGAGTTTTTAAGGAATTTGACTATATATTATATATTGTATCATATTTCAATTCTAATTTATAATAATACATTTAAATATGCATAAACTTAATGTATACTAATAAGCTTAAATTACAGAAAAAGTTAACAAATTTTTATTTTAATTCAATGTACAAAATATAATATAATAATAAATAATATTATTTATATTTACTTAAATAGGCCGGCCTAATAGGCCTAAGAGGCTTTTTGAATCGCCTGTGGCCTGGCCTTTTAAACTAAATAGGCTTCTAAAAAAGCCTAGGCCTTCTCTGTTTAAGAAAAAGCCTGGCTTGGTCTATCGTAGGCCAGACTGTAGGCCGGCCTGGCCTATTCCCATCCTTGAGTACAAATATAATATGATTATATAAAGTGTAAAAATATTACTAGTAATTTTTATTTTAACAAGCTAAAATAAAATTTATATACCATGAAGATGGTTCTCCTTAGCACAAGAAGTACAGGGATTGAACAAAAGAGTTTTAAAGAAATAATACGAACAAAAAAGAAACAAAGCTACTAAAATGTTAAATCTGCCACAATTAAAGTATTAAATCACCAGTTGTGAAAATTAAAAGCTAAACAAGCATATTTGACTTCCAACTACGAGAATGATAATAACTTAACTCTTTCCCGCAGTTGAGCAATAGACTTCATTTTGCTTAAAGGAACGGTTATTCCTTTCTATTCAAATTATCCACACACTAGCAAGCCACACAATAAACATCTTGGTCCATAATGGTTTATAAAATCTTGCTAGAGAGCGCTAAAATGAAGACTGTCATCCAAACAAAAACAGCAAATCATTGATGCATTAACATCCAAACTTTCTAAAGAAGTTGCAACCATTATTTATTTTTAAGCCAAAATGGAATGTCATTAATGATAATCTTTCCAGTACAAGCTGTGCCAGAGAAGATTACAAAAAGTCAATATATTGTTTGAGATAACATCAAACAGGAAAATCAATTCAGCTAATAGGCTAATAACAAGCAATGGCGAGGATGAAGTCTTTAAAGATGGTAATCGAAATCAAAAGTAATGTATTTTGATTTCAGCCTCCAATAACACTGAAGCTTAATCATTTTCCATGTTTGCAAATTTTTCTCCAATAATGAAGGATGATTTCTGATCAAAG
>Ga0315914_1006866_pt1 | contig 15969 bp, 18 predicted proteins | sample MpolenodulesMG_FD_203920 | JGI IMG/M metagenome (GOLD analysis project Ga0315914, IMG submission 203920) | Medicago polymorpha root nodule microbial communities from Los Angeles, California, United States - elongated nodules | ecosystem: Host-associated > Plants > Roots > Nodule | place: USA... | reverse complement strand
CTTTGATTTCTCGTATCTTGGTATGATTTAAACCTTGTTTCTGTCTTAGTAAAACACTCAAGAGCACAAGTTAAATACCAAGGAATTAATCAAAGTCCATTAATTCTTTAATCATATTGGTTTATTATCTTTAAAATTAATTAGGGATTTTGCCTCAACAGATTTCATATTATGACCAAATATGAATATACTCCCTCCGTCCCATAATAAGTGAACCATTTGCACAAAAAAAAAAGTCTCAAAATAACTGAGTCATTTCACTTTTCAATACAATATTAATTACTTTTTTCCGTTTATAACTCTAATTAATACTACTTTCATCATTTCCAATTCAATATATTCCACTTTACATTTATGATAGTGGAGAATTCACCAATACTTAACAAGTGGACTTAAAACTATTTTTCTCTCTCTCCTTCATTTATACATTTTTCTTAATACGTATGAAATGAACTTTTGGTTCAGTTAATGCGGGGCGGAGGGAGTATATACTTCTTCACTTTCATAATGAGTATTTCTTTAGGTAAAAAAATTGTTTTAAAATAAATATCATATTTCTTTTTCAATGTAAGCTTTTTCAATTATGTTCTCTAATTGATGTTGTGTACACTACTTCAAAAGTAATATACTTTTTTTTCCGATAAACACACCAATAATTGTTATCGGTGGTTTAGTAGAAATGTTATCTCTTTTTTTTTAAGGAAGAAATGTTATCTCTTTTGAAAACTTTATTTCATTTTTTAATCGGTGTGAAAAAATCTCAAATTACTTTCATTTTAAAATGGATAGAGTATTATTTTATCGATTTTGTTAATCAGTGTCCCAAAAACATTAATTAAAGAATTAATAAACAAAATTTATATTTAAAAATATAAGTTGTTATTTCTAATAAAGTAATAATTATATTATTTATTTAAAATGAATGAAGTTTTATTTTGTGTCAAACTAATAAGTGTTTTAAAAACATTAATTAAAGAATTTTATCTATCTTAAAAATATAAGTTGTTATTTTTTATTAAGTAATAATTACATTACTTTTTACGAAAAAATAAAAATCAATTCCTTAATCAAGTTGCTTGAAACATTATTTTAACATTTTTCTTATTTCATTTGTATGTCGTTTAAATTAAACAAAAATATCCATCCAAGTTAAGGTGTTTGTTGCCTTGCAACTAGAGTAGTTTGGGTGTAACCATATGGATTATGGCATGCCTTATGGAACTGTTGCGCGTGGCAGAGCAGCTTGCAAGCACAGTGCAGAAGGTGAAAACTGGGCAGGAATAGGACAGATAAGTAGTGTTTCGGTAAAGAAAGTGGTAAAGTAGAGTTAAAGGACCACTAGAAATAGGCATGTACAGTGCCATAATATTGGGAGAAGAGCCCTAGCCAGAGCATGACCTAGAGTGTAGGACCCACGTGATCAGTGTGTCATGGAGATGAATAACAGTAATGACAAGAGTGAGAAAAGGGAAATTTATGTGTATGTAAAACTACCCTAGCCATACATTACATTACTAGTACTTTACCTCAGACTCAGTCATTAAGTTGCCTTGTTGAAAAATTCAAAAGATATTGTCATGATTGCATTGCCATACTACTTTGCCACTTCATCTGCAGCTTTATTTATGACTCAACTCTACTGAGTACTGACTCCTTTTTACTATGTACTGGTTGCTAGTTATTTTATCAGTTGCATGTGCTTGATTCTTTCTGTTTAAGTATAAGTTTTCGCCGCCATATATATATATATACACATATACCACAACGTACCAGTTTTTATAATGTTGGGTTAAGCTTACTGTTTTGTATATATAAAGTTCTAATGAGGAGTTAGATCGTCAATATAATGGCATGCTTAAAGAATTAGAGGGACTTGAAATGGATATTTACATATTACTTACTAATGAAATTAATCTACTCTATATAAAATGCGATTTCTCCCATCTTACAAATTACAATGGTTCAAATAAGTGTGCTAATAAAATTAAGGGTCATGATAACTTGTGTCCTTAGAGCACATGTTAAACAATTTAAAAGTAGAATTTTATTCTTAAATTTCGTGCATTTAATTAATCAAAATAAAAAAAATTAAATTCAAATGGATTAATTACAATAAAATATTTCTAATTTTGACTCATTAACTTATACCTTAATGTATAAGACCATCCACAACAGAGTACCCCAAGTTGATGCTTAAATGGATCCTTTGTCTCCACATCATTAATTTTACGATAATACTTAATGAGTACTAATTTTCTCTAACCCGACACTTCAAAAGAAATTATTAACAAAATTCATTTAATTTATTAAGATTTACTCCATCTGATCACATTTATAAGTAAAAAATAATTTTTTAGGTTCATGGAATAATTAACGTATTTGGTCACATTTATAGACCAAATACATTAGTTATTCAATCAACCTAAAAAATTGTGTTTTGTTTATAAATGTGATCGGATGAAGTATTAAATAGGATCCGCGAAAAATGAAGAGAGAGAAAGTGCTTATATAGCCATCCTTCTCCATAGACATTCATATAATCCTTCCGTCCCTTAACGTAGACACCCATTACCTTTTTCACATTTATTAAGAAATGCTGTTAGTGTAATTAATGTGTATATTTTGTGCGTTAATATTACTAAATTATCCTTTGTTTGTATGTGTATTAAAGTTGACTTTTCATATTTCAAGACAAGTTAGTAGTATTAATTGGGGTATGTTTGGGAAAATTATAATAAATGCATCTAGTAATTTGAAAGAGGGTTTACATTTAGGGACAAAAAAAATCAAATGAAGGCTTAAATATAGGGACAGAAGAAGTATTATACTGCACAGTAGTAATGTCTATTTAATATGGTGTTAAATAGTTAAACACTCACTATTGTAGTTGGTATAAATTAACATTTCCCCAAAATTAAAGTGCAGCTATTTAGAAAGTTGATATTGTACGTTGGACTCTCTATACAGTACACTTTCAAGTTAATGCTATTTTATCATCAAAATTTAGAAAGGGAGAAAATATTAATTAATCAAAATCTTAAGTGTCCTATGAGTCCTAATTTAACTGGTAAAAATGTCAAAATTGTTAGATCGGATGTCATAATTGAGATTCGAACTTCGGTACCTCTACTTTATGTTGTGAATTTATGATGACTTTTCCATCTCGTCTATCTATGAAAAGAAAAAAAAAACTTATATTTATATATGTATGGTCTATGATATCAAAATTTGTGTGAACACACATTTCTTAATATTAAATATACACACCATTCTTGTTCTTTTTTGACAAGATGCACCCCATTCTTAACATTGACAAGAGTACGTATTAGTGGTGAGAAAGAATATAACTCTAACCAAACAGTTTTCTTAAAATATATTTTGAATAGAAGCGATCACTACATCGTGCAACATTTTTTTATTTTTAAGGGTTACATCGTGCAACATAATCAAACAAAATATTAAAGACAAATTCATACAGAAATATTATGATAAAAAAGCTCAACGTATTTGCTTTATCCTTTCACTTGAAGTTTTATATTGAGTATATATTATATAGAGACAAACTGCTTTATAAAATAAACCACTAGAGACGAACTTGACACACGTTCAACTCAAAATTTACAAATAAATGTGGATCCCTAAAGTATTATTCTATCGAAGAGATTTTATATAAGCCATGAGAGGCCAGAAGGTCCAGTTTAAGAATTATTAAATAATAAATAGACAAACGGCGTAGAAGGAAAAAGTTGTTATTACTGTTTTTGTCATGGGAGATGTTTGCCTAAAAAAATCCATAACAAGAACAAAAGGTTATTGTCCAAAAAGAAATAAATGATCGTGACTGGAGGAAATAATGCAGGTTCCTACCCAATGTTTTCCTTGTCTTGGTGAAAAAGGTTCCATAACCTTCTCAAAAGTAAGGAACAATAAAACATGAAAAAACAATAAATAATTAGACAACAAATACCAGAGAGAAAGCTACGTTTGAGAGCGATTTGGTGTTGCATTTCGGTTCACCATCTGTTGCTGGATAAATACTTATTCACAAAGTCTAAATAAAAATATACATTAATAAAAAATGTTTGGGCATACATAGACATGAAAACAAATTAAATGAAAAATAATAAAACAATATTATGAGTAAACTATTTTTCTTCTAATTTTTTTTTTCAATTAAGCTAGTGCGTCTAAACAATTTTTATTTAGGTTGTGCCCAAATAAAACTTACTCTCAAATTCGATACCAAAATTTACATGGACTCAAAAAAGAAATTTACATATTTCTTCTGCCAATGTTATAAACAAATACTCTATGCGGTTTTCAGGGCTGTCCTACGAATCCGGAGGCTTGACTCTGTAAGTGAAAAGATGTTCGTAATAAAATAAAAATGTATTTTTTAAAGGAACAATGTTCTATTTAAATTTTTTAAAAGATAAATACAAGGTGCCGTATATGTGCGATACACCCAAAGGTGAAAATCACTACCGTATACATGAGGAACCTCAAACCACCCTCCCAAAAAAACATCCACCTAACACCAAAAGTAAGAAGACCCAATTTTAATAGGCCTAAAACAAGAAAACAGAAGAGGGCAAAGAAATCAAATCGGGGAAGAAGAAAAGGAAAGTCTGATGAAGTGATGTGATGGAACACGTGGTATTAGGGAGAAAGAGAATAAGAAAAATTATTTTTTTAGTGGGGTAGTACTTATTAGTACGAGTAGTGATATATGTACAACTCTTTGGTACAACTTCAATGACAACTTTGATTTCCTCTCATTTGATTTGTCAAAAATAATGAAGAGAGAAAAAGGAAGAGAGAAAATAAGAAGATAATGTGAGTATGAAAGAGAAAGTTGTTAAAAAGTTGTTAGAAAATGGTTGTACAAATATCATTTCTCTATTAGTACTACTGGGCTATAATTTTTTTTTAAGCCCATGCCTTGGGGAGATCCAGTTCTATTGAGCTCTTTGCACACCCCAAGGTCCGGCCCTGATGGTTTTATTTATAAAAGACCTTGAATCAACAAAAATTAATACATCATATTCAAAATTTGACCAGTTACTTTGTCAAAAATAAAATTGACCAGATACTTAAACGTTTATTGATCGATTCAAATATTTTTTATAAATAAAATTAGAAGGAGTATTAATTTTTTTAGATTTATTGAATAATTGTTACATATATATAATTTATAATATAGTCTAAATACATCAATTATTGAATAAATTAATTTTTTTTTTAATTATAATAATGATGGATGAGTATGTACTCTTTCATCATATATACTCAAATAAATAAAAAGAGTATATACTCTTTAATTTTCACCTTCTTTGGAATAGTTGATTCTAATAAGAAATATCTTAAGGATGGAAGGATGTATTTCAAAAACTAATCAATCGTTTGATTGAGATTTGGATCCTCTCCAACCATTTCTCTTGTGTTGTTTGTTCTGCCATAATCTAAAGCATTTTTTCACCTTTTTTTCCCTTGTTTGATTATGTTCATTTCCATACACGTGTTTATAAAAAATTCTCGTACCCGAGCTCACACCTTCATGGTTAACAGGTTTGGTGTCCGTCCTCGTATCCTATGAGCACCTAAGAGACCGTACTCGCAGCCATTAGTCGTACTTTAACAACAAAATGACAATAAATAACAAAAAAAATGAAGGTGAGAAAAACACAAGAAGGGGGGTCGAATTGTGGTTTCTTTTTCTTCTCCTAAAACTAAACTCACTATTCAGAACCTGATAGAGTTCAGCTTCTGAAGAAGTGATCAGAGTCTAGTTTCAGCGGATAAGAAGAGAGAGAGAGAGAGAGAGAGAGAGAGAGAGAGAGAGAGAGAGGAAAGACACAAAACAATTTATAGTGGTTTCTTCCACAAACTAGAAGTAGTCCACTCCTCCTTGCACTTCCAAGGAGAGTTCACTAAAATCAATATCTGATTACAAATGCTCACTGCTCAAAATAGCAAGAGACTTCAAACTACTCAAGCACAACTGCAAGAGATTTCCGATGTTCAAGAACACAATCAAGAGACTTCCTATGCTCAAGCACAACTACAAGAGACTTCTATTCAAACAGAATTACAAAGAAAATGTTTGAGGTTGAACACTTGATATACATTCAGTGGTGTTCACAAATACAAATCAGATAAGACTCTTAAGACTCTAGAATTTCTAAGATATGAAAGTTGTTAAGAAATTCTAAGTGAACTTTGATGTGGAACAATTTCTGCAGAGATTTCGCTCTTGTAAATTATTGTGAGTCTCTTGAAAATCTTCAAGTCTTCACTCATTTATATAGATGTGTGAAAGAGACGTTGTTGATATCTAGCACATCAAAAGAGTCGTTGTTGAAGCTTGATCAAATCACAAATGATTTGTTGCTTGATTTGGTTATTGTCTTATGAAGGAACAATTTCAAAACCATTCCATGTATAGAGCAAAACAGTGTAGGTGCAGCTGTATCCTTGTACAATAGCAGACATGGTGAGTGGAATAGTGGAGTAGTGGTTGTACAATTGTACTATTGTCCTTTTTCTGCACTCTTCAGAGGATAAGCGTCCAATGCCTTCAAATTCCTCTAAAATAGCCGTTGCTCCATGCTTCCATTCCTTCTGCACACATAGGCATGAGAATAACAATGTTTTAACAAACTCTGAAGCTTCCAGTCTTCAGCTTCTGATGATTTTCAAAACCTCTGATGACGTCAGCTTCTAGTGAACAACTTCTGATTAGAGTGCTTTTGATGATGTCAACTTTTGGTGATCTTCAGAACCTCTTGTCTTCAAAACCTCTTTTCTTCAGATGCTTTATTGATACTCAAGCTTCCTTTTTGTAGATTCCATTGCTCTCATTTGTTCTTCAGAACTGTGCTTTATTTAAAGACACTTAAATTTTTGTCTCTAGTCCTGCACACTTGAACAAATATTAGCATATCCAATTGACATTTTTTAATACCTTGTTATCACCAAAACTCAAAGGGTAATGTTAAACACATTTTGTTCCAAAAATCTCCCCGTTATTGATGATGACAAACACTAGTATTAAATTGTTCAATTGTTGTTAATTTAATTAACAAGTTGACAAATAGGGTTTGAGGTTTGTAACCTCTCCCTAAGTTCAATAGCCCTTTAAGGTGAGGTTTGTAAGCTCCCCCTAAGTTCTATACAAGTTAATTAAATTCATTTAAAAATGTTATATTAAGAATTAAATTAGTGGGGCTCAGAGCCTATAAATACTATATCTACTCCCCCTTTTGTCATCAACAAAAAGTTTAAAGAAAAGACAAACTAAGAGAAGTGAGAAAAATATCATGAGATAATTCTATAAAGTCAAAATAAACATAGCAAATAAAAGAAATAGTCAGAAGCAGTATTAGCAAATAAATAAAACAGACAATGAAACAACATTGTTTAGAAGCAAGAGTAAACACATATCACAAGTGAATTAAAAGAAACAGGCTAGAAATGTGTGGATTCTAAGGATTGACTTGTTTCTTCATCAGTTCCATCATTTCTCGCATCATGTTGGTCATCTTGTCTGATTGCTTCTCCATTGCTTCCTTGAGGTCTTTATAACCTTTGACAAGTGCTTCTTTTCTGACCTTGGAATCCTCTTGCTGATTAGTCATTCTCCTTTGAAGATTTGCATACATCATCCTCTGCTCAAAGAGATCCTTCTCCAGCTTCTTGATTCTTTGTTCTTGTTCAGAATCCTTCTTCAATTTCTCAAGAATTGGAGCATCAGCTCGAAGTTTCAACTTGGTCAACCACTTGAAGTCAGGATTCTCATAATGCACACTTGTAGTGATTATACTTGAAGCATCCAAGTAGATAGGTGTGTCTGAGATGTACAGCTTTCTCTTTTCCTGATTTCTGGTATCCTCCATTTCATCCATACCGGTAACAACATCTTTGAACCAGTTATTGAGAGTGTTTAGAGCCTGATTATGTGCTTCTAGAGATAGCTTCTGAAGTTCACACATCATATAATCAATTCTTTCTCCAAGAGTAGTCCATTCATCTTCATAATTCTTCTGATGAACAAAGTTACTTCTGGTTTGCACCAGTTTGTTCAAATCCTTGAAGATGTTCTCACATACCTCCTTTAATATAACAAATTCTAATAAAAGGGTAGGTGAGGGTGAGACAACTGTAGGTTGTGGAGTAATTGATGTTGAGGAAGAAGGTGCATCTGTGCTTAAAATTTCAATAGTAGCAAATTGGTTTGGTTCAAAGGGTGGTTCATGAACATATTCTAAGACAAATGGTGAGGATGGTCTAAAGTAGTTCAAGTTTGAATAGGTTTCTCATCTTCAGCATCTAAATCTGATGTGATCTCAAAGCTTGGTTCATGAGAAGGTTGAGGGTTAAGTATAGCTTTTGAAGAATCAAATGGTAAAGCTACATTAAGAGGTTGCACAACAAAAATTGGTTCTTCTGATAAAGAAGGATTATTATCAGAGACTGATTGTTCAAGAATGAATGATCTTTTGTTGGCTAAGCTTCTTAATGCAATGCCAGAGGAAATGTTAGAGTGAGTTGCATTAAGGTGGTGTGATTTGTAATCAGGGTGGATAATGAGTTCAGAACAAGTATATATGACCATTTCTGAGTTTGGTTGATGTTGTTGGGGGCTTTCTGAAACATATATATTAGGGACTGTTTCAGAGGCTGCTTCTGAGTTTGGTTTAAATCCTGGTAATTCACCTTTGTAGTGATTTGCCAGTTCCTCAAGAAAATATGGATCACTGGTTTGGGTTGTAGGTTCATGTTGAGATGATGTAGATGTTTCAGGGATTTCAGAATCTGGCTCTGGTTACTCACTCTCAAATTGTGTATCAGCAGGAATAGTTTGAAGTGGCTGAATGAGTGGTGGTTGAAGAGGATGATTAACATTGAGCCATGTGACCTTTCCTCTCTATAACAGAGGGATATATTGGCACAAAAACATCATCATCGGTCTTTTTCTGGTTCATGGTAGTTGGTGATGAGGTTGAGGTTTTATCTAAGCTAAGAGAGGGTGAGGAAACATCTAGTTCTGTTATACTATCAGAGATAATATGAGAATATTTGTTACCTTTACTAGCTTCTGAAGCGCCAACTTCTTCCCTCTGAACTTCCTTTAGCAGCTCACAAGTTTCCTCAGTCTCCTGGCCTTGTATCTCTTCTACAAGCTTAACTACCTTTTGAGCATCTTCAGCAGTTGATTCCTTCCGCAGTGATTCAGCATGTACATCTATTTCACTTGAAATGACAAGTGCGTTGTTCAAAAGAGAAGCATCTGCAGCAACCTTCTTGTTTCTATCCATCCTGGTAACCAGATCAGATCTGGCTTCAATCTCAGCATCTTCTTAGATTACATAGTCTGAAACTCTCATCTACCTGATGTGCTTCTTCTTCTTCTGAATCTTAGGTTGAGCAGATATAGCTCCTGAAGATCTAATTGAAGTTCCTCCTCTGGTTCTCTTACTGAGAATCTTAGCAAGTTCCAATTCAGAGACTTGTTCTAGAATATATGGCAAAGAGGATTCAATATTTACTTTAGAAACCTTCTTTGATTGCTTTGCTTTCTTTGGCTTTGGTTAAGAAGTTTCTTCTTCAATAGCTTCTGAAGAGTTTTTATTTGACTTCCTCTTCTTGCTAACAATCCTCAAAGGAATTCCAGCAATGGTATCAGGTAAATGGTCAATATCAATGACTCTATCAGTTTCCTTGAAATACCAAGATGCATACTCTGCAATCACCACGGGATGATCTTCTTTTGAAATTGGGGGAAATTCTTCCATCATATCAGAGACAATCATTGACTCCTTAAGATCAGTGTCCTTCTTCACAACCTCATCAATCAGATACATATGCTTTAAGGTGGTGGCATTGATATATTTCCCAACCATTGTGCCCAACTGATCATCAGATACTGCACCAGTATCCTTGAGAACTTTCAGAACCCCTCCAACCTTCCATAAGGAATGAATCTTTTGTCCTTCTCTTGACTTTCTCTCAGGGCCTATAACATGTGGTTAAAGATGTATCTAGACAGGTTCACCTTTTTCAAACTTCACAAAGAAGTGTAAAAACACTTTGTGATCCAATGATAGTTGATCTACCCCTCCTCCCTTTGGTAGAAAGCATTCCTGAAGCAGCTTATGAAGAACTTTGTCTTCTTTCAGCATGTCCTTGTATTTGTCAGAAGCATTGTGCTTGTACAAGGTCTTATAAACAATTGATTTCCAGGAGCTTGATTTCTTTTTGAGGTTCCATTGGAAAGCTCCATCAACATCTCTTCTTGCTGCTTTTCCAATAACCTCTTTAGTAATGGTGATAGGAATCCCCATTATGTTGGAGCGAATCTCTATCCTGGTAAATTCCTTCAATCCCATTTCTGCTCTAGTCTTCCCTTCTAGACTAGGGTCTATCAGAACCTTCTTGTCTTCTTCTCTCCTAGCAGCTTCTTTATCATAAATTTCTGCCCTTACCCAGAAGTATTTCACCAAGAATTCATAGGTTGGACCATTTAACATCCCAAAATAGCCGTCCAAATCTTGATATAGAAGATAGCTTGTAATATCAACATCATTATTTTTCATTGAAACGAAATCTACTGGATTCTCCACTTGAACAACTAAGTCATCTCCCTCTAAATTCATGGTTCTGCCTTTGATTTGATAAGATTCTCCAGAATCTATTTGCATGGAAGTGCCTTGACTGGAACTTGATGATGTCATTGAAGATTGATGAAGATTTAGGGTTCCAAGGTTTTGATTTTGATATGGTCTAAAATCAGAAAGTGTAGGTAGTGTTGTGAGAAGTGTGTGTTTTTGTCTAAGTGTTTTTAGTAAGAACGATTGCAATTCAGAAGGGGACAAACAAACACAACATTAATGACATAGGGGGCGCGATATAGTACTTTTAAGACAAAATTCATCATTGCCTTTTTTTCCAGTTATAAGTCAATACACATAAGCCATGTTAGAATTTCTCAAAGTAACTGCAATGCTAGTGGGAGAGGTGTTACTAAAAAGTAACTTCCAACGTTTCCACTAACACTGCTCTTCAATATGCTTGGCTCTAGAATGTAGAATTCGATTCTTAGACAAACAAATAGCCGCAATATTATCACAAAAGATGGGAATACTTTTAGCATTAATCTGATAATCCTCTAACTGATGTTTCATCCAAAGTAGTTGTGTACAACAACTTGCAGCTGAGATGTATTCTGCTTCTGCTGTAGACATAACAATAGTTGCATGTCTTTTGCTAGCCCGGGATATCAGATTCTCACCAAGAAACTGACAGTTTCCACTGATTGATTTTCTTTCAATCATGTCACCAGCATAATCAGCATCACAAAATCCAACCAACTTATAATCTAGGGATTTCCTGTAAAGGAGTCCAAGATTTTTTGTTCCTTTCAGATATCTGAAGATTCTCTTAACAGCAGTTAAATGAGATTATCTAGGATCTGACTAGAATCTTGCACACAAGCATACACTGAATAAAATATCTGGCCTAGATGCAGTGAGATATGACAAAGAACCAATCATCCCTCTATACAACTTCTAGTCAACCTTTGATCCAGTATCTTCTTTGCTTAAGGTGCAAGTTGGATGCATTGGTGTGTTCATCACTTTACAATCTTCAAGCTCGAACTTCTTCAGAAGCTCCTTAGTACACTTTGTTGGATGAACATACACTCCATCTTTACACTGATTGATTTGAATTCCAAGGAAGAACTTCAATTCTCCCATCATGTTCATTTCAAATTCATCCTGCATTAACTTAGAAAATTCCTTGCAAAGAGATGCATTAGTAGAACCAAATATTATATCATCAACATAAATTTGCACCACAAGAATGTCTTTCTCAAGAGTCACTCTGATGAGTGTTGTGTCCACCTGACATCTTTTAAAATAATTTTCAATCAAGAAATTACTTAGTCTATCATACCAAGTTTTGGGAGCTTGTTTCAGACCATAAAGTGATTTCTTGAGTTTATACACATGGTCAAGATGCCTCAGATCCTCAAAACCTGGAGGTTGCTTGACAAACACTTCTTCTGATATCACCCCATTGAGAAATGCACTCTTGACATCCATTTGATATAATATAATGCCATGATTAACTGCATAGGAAAGAAGTAACCTGATTGCTTCCAATCTGGCAACTGGAGCAAATGTTTCAGTATAATCAATGCCTTCTTGTTGACTGTAACCTTAAGCAACAAGTCTGGCTTTGTTTATGAATACTTCTCCTTGTTCATTAAGCTTGTTTCTGAATACCCATTTTGTTCCAATAATGTTCTAGTGTTGAGGCTTGGGTACTAGATCCCACACATCATTTCTTTGAAATTAATTGAGTTCTTCTTGCATAGCCAGTATCTATCCATCATCTGATAATGCTTCATCTATAGTGGCAGGTTCTATCATTGATAACAATCCCAGCACAAACTCTTCTTGTCTGAAATATGATCTTGTTCTTCTTGGACTCTCTTTGTTTTCAATGATTAGATCCTCTAGATATGAAGACTTGTACTTGAATGTATTCTTGGATTGATTAGCTTGCTAAAAACCATTTTGAGCTTCATCAGAATCTACTTCATCTTGAGCTTCTGGAGTGGGTTCAGCTTCTGGACTATCTTCAGACTCAATAATCTGATCAGGTTCTGAAGTATCTTCAGGCACCTGTATATCTGCAAAACTTTCACTTTACTCTGGAATTTTATTTCCAGGCTCCTTGTCATCAAATTTGACGTGCATTGATTCTTCAAAACATTATGTTTATGAATTATACACTCTATATGCCTTTGACCTTTCAGAGTAACCTAGAAAGATTCCTCTTTGGGCCTTGGCATCAAATTTCTTTAGGTAGACTTTATTATTTAAAATGTAACAGGTACATCCAAATTGATGAAAGTAAGAGATATTGGGTCTTCTTCCCTTAAAGAGTTCATATGCAGTTTTCTCCAAGATAGGTCTAATATAGATTCTATTTTGGACATAACATGTTGTATTCACTGCTTCTGCCCAAAAATGTTTAGCCAAGTTGTTTTCATGAATCATGGTTCTAGCCATTTCTTGTAAAGTTTTATTCTTTCTCTCTACAACCCCAATTTGGTGTGGAGTTCTAGGAGAAGAGAATTCATGGACAATTCCATGTTTTTCCCAAAAAGTTTTAAATGGCTCATTTTCAAACTCTCCACCATGATCACTTTTGACTTTTAAAATTTTCATTTCTTTTTCAGACTGTATTTGAGTGCAGAAGTTGTTGAACACATCATATGCATTATCCTTACTTCTCAGGAATTTAACACAAGTCCATCTGCTATAATCATCAACAATGACTAATCCATATTTACTTCGATATAATGATGTAGTGTTAACTGGTCCAAATAAATCAATATGGAGTAATTCTAAGGGTCTAGAGGTTGATACAATGTCTTTTATTTTGAAATATGATTTGACAGTCTTCCCTTTCTGGCATGCACCACAAAGTGCATCTGAATGATAATCAATGTTTGGTAAGCCTTCGACTAGTTGTAACTTACTAAGCTTAGAGATTAATCTCCAGTTAGCATGTCCCAACCTTCTGTGCCATACCCACTTCTTATCATTCACTGATAGAAGGCAAACTACCCTGTCCAGAGAAGTTAATTTTATAGACATTATCTATCCTCTTTCCCTTAAATACTATGAAGTTGTCATTTTTGTTAACTATTGTGCAGTTGGTCTTATCAAACATCACATCATAACCATTATCACAAAACTGACTGATACTAAAAAGGTTATATCTAAGACCATCTATCGACCACACATTATTAATGGAGATAGAATAGTTACGAATAGTTACTGGACCAATGATTTTGTCGGCTTGGTTGCCTCCAAATTTCACATTTCCTCATTTTTTTTCATTGTTAGGGTAAGGAACATAGACTTCTCTCCTGTCATATGTCTTGAGCAACCACTGTCTAGGTACCATGATCTTTGCTTTTCCTTTGCTCTTAGGCATATCTGCAACATTGACAATTTCAGATTTAGGTACCCATATATTTATGGGTCCTTTGAGGTTAGTACTGGAAGTTTTACTCTTCATCCTTTGTACCTTGTGCTGAAAGTTTGATAGCTTCTGATCACTCAATACCTTAGGTTTAATACCTTTTGGTTTTGGTTCCCAAGAAGCAACAACTGTTTTCTTCTTCTGAAACTTAGGCTTAAAGATACCAGACTCCGAGTTCATCAGACTCTGAGTTCATCAGACTCTGAGGTACAGGTTCTGATCTTTTCAAAATCTTGATCTTTGAAGTCTTAGAATCAAAGTTGGTCATTACCTTAGGCTTAGTGTTCTTTGACTTTGAAATATTCTTAGTCTTAGAACCAGAAGCTTCAGGTTCTGACTGATCAACAATTTTAAACTTAGCACCTTCAGGTACAAAGAAGGTTTTCAATCCTTCCTTAATGCATTCACAACATGCTTTAAGACTGACCCCATTAGTTTTCCCTTCTAAGAATCCAATCCCTTTACCATTGTTCTTGTAAATTCTATAAATCATAGAAGCTACTTTGCTTCTATCAATGCCAGATATAATAAAATCTTCAGGAGAAATTTCATGTTTACTTAAAGGTTTTCCATTACACTTTTCTTGTAGCTTCTGACAAAGAATCTTGAGTTTGTCTTCATAAGTTTTACAAATGAAGTCAAAACCTCTAAGTCATTCCTCAGATGCTTTTAGATCCAATAGAGTTGATTCTTGCTGTTTCATTAAAGCAACATATTTATCTTTTAAATCACTCAACTCATTGGTTCTATGTTCAAAATGTGTGAGAAGCTCTTTAAGTGACTCAATAAGTTCTTCTCTGGGAATTTTTTAATATACCTCATTTTCATCTTCAGAATCTGATTCAGGTTCAACTTCTGATGTCACTGTAGCTTCTAACCCCACGACTACATTTGCTTCATCATCAGCTTCTTCTTTATCAGAACCAGATTCACTATCTAAGTCTTCCCAGGTGGCCAATAAACTCTGCTTAATTTGCTTCCTGAACTTGCTTGGTTTGAAAGTTGACTTCTTGGACTTCTCCTTTGATTTCTCTTTCTGAAGATCAGGGCAATCGACAATAAAGTGTCCAGGCTTCTGACAGTTGAATCAACCCTTCTGATATTCTTTCTTGGAGCTTTTGTAACCAGCTATTCTGCTAAAAAAATTCTTGTTCTTCCTAGCTAGATACTGAAGCTTGTTGGAAAGCATAGTTATCTTCTCAACAACAACAAGGTCTTAATCAGAATCTCCATCAGGGGATTGTTCTTCAGATTCAATGACTTTGAGAGCTTTAGATGACTTTCCTTTAGATGGCAGAGCAATAGCTTTTGTCTTCTTAGAAGGCTCATGCTCATTGAGACTCATTTTATGAACTTTGAGAGAGCTAACAAGATCTTCAACACTTTAAGTGTTTAAATCTTTAGCCTCCTCAATAGCAGTAACCTTAGGTCTCCACCTAGTGATGAGTCGATAAATTAGTATTTTTAATATGTTATTTGAGTTTATTATATTTAGATTTGATTTAGTTTTATTTAAATATTATTTCCTTTTTGAGCTATTTTACTTCAATTGCAAATAATTATATTTCAAGAACAAATATCTGAAGAAACAGTCTTGGAGCAACAAAAAGAGGATTAGGAGCTGATTCGGGATGAAAATACGAAATATGGGACAAAAATATGTCACCCCCAAAGTCAGAGACATGGCACGGCCCGTGCCCCCAGTGGCACGGCTGTGCCATCCTTCAGAGCCCTCTTTTGCTGCTTTTTGCTTTCCGGACAAGCTACCTATTTGCCTACTTCTGACCTAAAAGCCCGTGGGTTCTTGTGGAGCATTTTATTGTTATATTTCTTAGGGCTTAAGTCTTTGTAGGCTATAAATAGAGTAGCTAGCTATCACAACAAATCATCTTTTGTTCTTGGAATACA
>Ga0315914_1006864_pt1 | contig 15974 bp, 11 predicted proteins | sample MpolenodulesMG_FD_203920 | JGI IMG/M metagenome (GOLD analysis project Ga0315914, IMG submission 203920) | Medicago polymorpha root nodule microbial communities from Los Angeles, California, United States - elongated nodules | ecosystem: Host-associated > Plants > Roots > Nodule | place: USA... | reverse complement strand
CACTATAAATAAAATAATTAGTGTTTTTAAATTAATATTTTTTATCATTATCATTAATATTTATTTATTATTATTTGTATTTAATTTTACAATAAATATATTATGCCAAAAAAAAGGAAAAACGAAGAAAAAAAATTAAAAATCCATTATGGCCAAACCAAAAGGCTGTAATGAATAAAAAAAAATTAAAAAAAAGATAAGAAGTGATGGCTCTGCACAAACCTGCCGCAGGTCAGTAAAAGCAACCCATTACCGCCATTTGAAATGGCCGTAATGGGGAAAACGACAAAAAAAAAAAATCTCAAAGTGGGTCATTTTGGTATATAATTCTCAAAGGGGGTCAAATGTTTCATTTTTTTTGGCATTAGGGTCAGAAAAAAAAAGTTCCCCTTGTTTGAGAGTTAAAGAAACCAAGAAGGAAAGGAGATGGAGGGTTTATGTGATAATTTTATTATTTTACCATTTTTTTTTTCTCTTAAAATCAATGCATTGTGATATACTTTGTAATTTATGGACAAAATTTTCAATTTGTATGTTTAACCCCCCAAAATCCCCCAATTTGAGGAACTTTAATATTGGACAAATGAAGCCCTTCAAACCCCCCAAAACCTCTCCCTATTTTTTTAAAACTCTCAAACAAGAGTTTACCTCTCCATAAGCCTTTTCTTCCCTTCCCCACCCCTCCAAAACCCAACTCGCAAACAAAGCATTGGGGATTAAGTCCATAACCATATAACAAAAAAAAGTCCATAACCATTAACTTAACGGATCTGAGTCGGAATGCACCTATTTAATTTATTACTACTACTTTTTTTTAGAGGACTACTGCTTTTAAAAAAAGATAAAAATAAAGGTTGGTTTATTACTTACTACTTACCACTCACTTAGAAAGAAACTTATCCAAAGGTGAGAGATCAGGGAACATCTTCACAACAAGTGGGATAAACCCTTCATCAAAATTTGTGACGTTTTTGGTGTGCACCGCGTGGAAAGCAGTATAAGGACAAATGCGATCAGCATCAGCACTTTACAATTTTCTTTCACATATGTATTTAAATATTTATCTGGCAAAAAAAAATGTATTTAAATATTTCATTGGCTCAAATTATAGTGCAAATTCATTGCATCATAGAATAGAAATCTGACTTATGTTGGTACTTTTAAACGGTTATCCATCATTTGTAGTACCGTAACATTTGTAATAAATATTTTTCAAAGGGATATTGTATATACATGGGTGAGGTTCAAATACGATATTTGAAAGATTAAATCAAATATCTACCGAGGAAACAAAGATAAGACACAGTTGCCTTAATAATTCATTGAGATAAAAATCAATATGAAAGGAAAAATACTGCAGCAAACTATAGCAATATCCCAATTAAAAAAAATATAATCAACAACATTAAGCAAAACCATAACCAAGAAGTTCTAATTTATTACGGATTAATAAAATCAAAATACTAGAGGGGATAATATCCCACCAAACAAAACTAGGATTCTGCATACCAATAGCAACAATTCTATCTGCACAACAATTTCCCTCTATATATGTGAGATAATGAATTCCATTCTTTTAGTTAACTCCATACAATTTAGTCGCGGGTTTCTTAATTGTCAAGAAACAATGTCTTGATTATTGAAAGTCAAAGTAAAGTGGACCATCTCTTAAAATCACAACAATATTATGATAGATGGTACGACTTCAAATAAAATTGGATTAATACAGAATGATAATACCATCCAACTCCAACATAGTTTTAATTTTGCTGGCAATCAATCACCTTAGTAATAATTTCATAAATTACACTACATAAAGTAATAGGTTCTTGTGTCTTCTGTGTTGCCTCGTCGGAGTCGTCGATTCACCTGTTTCTTTCGTGCCCTTCGATCCTTCTGGTTTGGTATCAAGTGTCTAGGTGGTTAGGTTGTGAGTTTGTGATCCCCTTAGGTCTAGCCCAGCAGTTCTTGTCCTTTGCGGGTCTAGGGAGGGGGAAACGTGTTAGATTAGGTTTGTTTCTGGTTTGGCATGCTGTTATTTGGACCATCTGAACGTCCCGAAATGACCTTATTTTTTCTGGTGGAGCCCTTCAAGAGGAGCCTTTGGTGGACCGTGCGAAACTCTTAACTTGGAAGTGGTTCCTGGCTAGGTTCCCTGCTAGTTCCTGCTCTTTCTATGTGTGGGAGATGGAGCCCGTCCTTTGTTGGCAGCGGTAGGACGTTGTGGTGGTTGCATTCCTGGGGTTGTGGGGGGTTGGGTGGGGGTTCGTTACCTCTACCTTTCCGGCTTGGCTTCCTGGTTTTCTCCTTGAGCTCTTTTTCTTTGCAGGGTTTGGTGTGTGTGCAGTGTCCTTTTACGGGGGTGCTGCTTGGGTGCTTTTTTCTTTTCTTGGTGTTTTGTTGTTTTTGGTGGTGTCTCTGGGCTGTTTTCTCCTTCCTCGGTTTGTAGGGCTTGGAGTTTACCCCATGGGTGTTTGTGTGGGGCGTTTTCGGGCGGCCTTTTGGTGTTTTGTACAGTTTCTTGTTTTATTTATACATAAATATATATATATATATATATATATATATATCTTTGCCATTAAAAAAAAAATAAAAAAAAATAAAGCAATAGGACAAAATTGAGAAATAAAATTGGGATTAAGAGATTAATGAAGGGTTATAGTCTAACTAGCAAGCTCGTTAGAGTGGCCCTTAACAACACTAGGATCAGTAATAATTGGTGCTAAGTGTTGTAACTGGTTCCATATTCCACTTCTCTCATGGTCCCAATGCCACTAGTAGTTTAGTGGTTAACAATTCACATAGTATTAAATTTGTAAAAAAAATAAAATTCCAAGTCTCATGCAAAAATTGACACGGGATAAAATAGTGAAGTCTAAAGAACAATTTTCAAGTCTGCGGAATTTGTTTTTCATTAATAATCCTTCCCTTCCTAAGTCTCATGCAAAAATTTGTTTTTAAAATAGCCCACTACACCAAGTCTCATGCAAAGCAACCATGTCAAATTTGTTTTTCCTACAAAAATTGGTTAGTACTCTATGGAATTTTATTCATTACACACCCCTAAAATTCCAAGTGATTACTTTCATTAAAATAAAAATAATAATAATAATGGCAAACTATAAAAAAAAATATTAAAAGATGAAAATCAAATAATTCAAAGTCATCCTAAATTTGTCTTGGGTAGCACTTATGTTGTTGCATGTTCTTCAATTGGGGTTTTACTAGAGTCAATGCAGGGCCGTCTTAAACAATTCAGAGGCCCTGGTGTAATTTAAAAAATAAATAAAAGGGTTTTACTTTTCTCACCCTATGTCTTTCCTCGCACGCCCTATTTTTTCCCACTTTTACCCCTGGTCCGAAATTCGTATTCCGGAATGAATTGTTAATGTTTTCATATTTATCCGGATTTTAAATTCTGGAATGGTCTTTTACCAGAATTTTTACAATTTTAAGCTTTGAAATTCGTAAACTAAAATGCAAATAAACATATAAACAGAAATAAAAAGACAAAAATATAAAAACAACTCATTTTATTGATATTTGAATAATACATTACAAATATGTAGAAGCTTTTTAAGCTTTTTACATAAGAACCTAAAACTATTTCTAATCATATTACATAAGAACCTAAAACTATTTCTAGGGGGGTGGTAAGATATACCAGTGGCTCTGGCTCCATTGACAATGCCCCTGAACCCATTGACCGTTCATACAATCCCTGAAAATTTCCAAAGAGACATGTTTTGATGAAAAGCCAACGATGAAAAATCATAGTTGTAGAAGAGGAGGAGAGGGTGGGAGAGGATGGTGTGAGAAATGGTGGGGTTTGGAAGGCTATTTATAGGGAGGGTGGGTCAAAAAATGGTTGGGAGACCATAAATGTAGTCAAAAAACGTGGTAAAACACGTTTTCTTGACTTGACCGCCGACAAAAAACGTTTGAAAAACGTTTTGCTTATGGTGCAAACCACCGGCAATGACACTGATTCAGTCCGGAAAATACAATCTGAAATGCACCTTTGTTTTCCGAAAGATATTTTCCGGATTAGTACGGCACTGGTGAACATAGGGCTTACGTATATTCTGGAAAATGAAATCCAAAATACTTCAGCATAAGATTCTTTTGTATGGACCACATTGCACCAAGAGTTTGTGTGGTCCACAACATCCAAGGACCTCTATAAATACACCATCTCTGGTTTTCAGCTTCAATACCAGCAAAACACACAAACACACCAAAGAAAATCATGCAAATTTTTGTCATTAAGCTGGGGATCTTTCCCACGCTGTCGCAAATAGATAGCTCTCTATTTAACGGCGTGATGAAGATCTTCAACATGCTGTCAAAAATACAAACAAACGCACCAGAGAGACCATGAACATTTTTGTCATTGTGCTGAGGATCTTTGTCATGCTGCCGCAAAATAGATTGCTCTCTACGTGACAAATAGATTGCTCTCTATGTGCCAGGATGGTGAAGATCCTCAACATGCTTTCAAAAATATATAGATTTAAGGTTGCCTCCTTGATAGATAGATGACTCAAAAATATTAAGAGTTAGATCTTGTTGCCTACCAGATGAATATGTCATTTGGCAAGGCAGCAGGATCTAACTCAAAGAAATCCTCTTGAAAACACCTTTCCAAAAGATTCAACATTTCTGTTATTATGATTTTTTAACTGTTTATTTGTCTTATGTTGCTTCTATTTATGTTATGTACCTTTGTTCTATTATTTTCCAAGGCATTCGTAACAAAAACGATCCAAATAAAGGGTCTGGTGCAGTTCAGACTTTATAATCCGGAATAAGTTCATGCATCCCGGATTATAAAATCTGGAAACCCTCAGTAACATTTTGGCCGGTGACATTTCACCAAAGGTTTGGCCGGTCAGTGGAGTTTGGATGCATTTTTTGACGGTTTTGAATGTGGAACACGTTTTATTTGACTATAATTAAGACCTATGACTTATTTAAGGCTATAAAAAGGCTTGAATCTTCAACATTTTCCTTCATTCTTCTTCACCTCCTTTCTTACATTTTCTTCAATTTTTTTTAGTTTTTTAGGTAGGTTTTAGGAGTGTTTGTGGTGTTATGGTCATTGTTGATCGCTCATACGACCCCTGCAATTGCATTGCAGCTTATGTGGGGGTCGTATAACGGTCAACAAAGACCCTTGACATCAAAGAAAGACGCAAAACATTCATTTCATATTTTTCCGGATTTTATTTTCCGGAAACACTAACAATCTAGTTCGGAAAACGAAATCCGGACCAGGGGTATTATTGGAATTTTTGCAGGGCGTGCGAGAAGGCAACATGGTGGAAAAAGTAAATTCCAAAATGAAATTAGGAGGGTAAAATGGAGGAGAGTTGGGCTGAAATACATAATAAATTAGGTCCCAAATTCAAAATCCATCAATACTGGAAAAAATTAAAAAAAATAAGCATACAAATGTGCTTCCTGGGAATTAAACCCATGTCAGCGCACATGTTCATGCATTACCCAACCGCTGGACCGTCTGAACTAATCTGATATGAATTTACGCAGATAATATATATTGTACTCTTTTAATGCCTTTTATTTAAAAAATAATTTTGGGCCCCCGAAAATTGGAGGCCCTATGCCATGGGCCTAAATGTTCTTGCTTTGGGCCGGCCCTGTCAATATTGGATCTGAAATTGAGAAGGGCTTCTCTCATTGAAAATTGTTCTTTAGACTTCACTATTTGCTCTCAGCTCAGACACCCACAAATGACTATTTTATCCCCAACGACAATTAACTGCTGTTAAATGGTCTATAATAAGTAGATCCAAACTTGTATATACAAGAACAAAAAAAAAACACTCATACAAAAGTTAAGTACCGTAGGAGCCTCAACCCCCTAGAAGTTGTTGTAGCCAAAAACACGTATGATGACAATCTTAATATATATAAATGTTAGACAGTCTGACCTAACCCTGATCCCGCCCTTTTTGGCGGATCTAAATAATTTTTATGAAAAAAAAGGTTTTCTAAGGATTCGGACCAGGTACCACATGGCTGCACTATACAAGTTTAACCACTAAGCCACTTCCATTTTGATTGAAATATTTCTTCCAAAATTGATATACAGTACTAAAGCATTTTTTTTTAAAGCCACAAATACCCCAGAAGTTCCTTTTCTGATAGCAATTTCTTTTCATTATTAACGATTCCTTTATTGATGATCGTTCTTTATTATTATTATTATTATTATTATTATTATTATTATTATTATTATTATTATTATTATTATTATTATTATTATTATTATTATTATTATTATTATTATTATTATTATTATTATTATTTTCCTTTTCCTTCTCATTTTTATAGATTTAACAACAATTGCGGTTAGGATCAGTTTCTTGGTGTATGCTTACTACGTGTAACAATATTAAAGTTATATTTTTAAAATTGTTGATAATTTGACTGATTCAAATGATAATTTTATCACTAAAAACTTCATTTTTTAGTGTAATTTTGTTGACCTCTTTGTTTCTCATATATTATATTATTTGCAGTTATTTATTCTGACTTTTTATTTGCAAAAATCACTACACGGGATTATAACATTACTTTGTTTTCTCCCTTTGACTTTTCAAACATGTTTACTATTTTTAATTTGCTTATTTTATTTGTTCTTTTAACATGAATGTTTACTATTATTTTACTTTGTTTTCAACCCAAGAGCGCTTAGATGAGATGGAACGGGTCTCTTCTAACTTAACCAAAGTCTTGTGTTCGAATCCAGCCTTGAGCATGCAACAACGTTAAAACTCTTAGGGAGAGCTTGTCGCCCATTTGCGTCCCACAATGCTCGAGGGATTAGTCTCCGTAGTTGCGCGCGGAGGATACCCGGTATACACCAAAAATGAATGTAATTGAATACAAAGGTTGAGAAAGAACAAATTCAGGAACACAACCTGGTAATACTATTTGATAAGAAAATAAAGTTAATAGCTTAAATTGATATAATTGTTGCATTTTTTTATTGCTTTTTGCAGTCATTTTATAGCATAGTATTGAATGTATAATCAGTATGATATTTATATATGAAATTCTACAAAACTCGTGCATTGCACGGGTTAGAGTCTAGTGTTTCTACCGGTTATTGTTTCATTGTTGTAATATTTTTCCTTCTCTAGATTACATACACCAACATCTGCACGATGCTTTGGCTTGTGAAAATACTACAAATTACCCTTGTAATTCAGAGATTTTGCAGGCTATATTACATTACATGTGCATTACAATGAATCAATTTGATAAGTGGCAGCAATGATCACAAGTTTCATTTTAGAAGACTTGGATAAATATTACTTCTTTTTTTTACAGTAAAGATTATATTAGTAACTTAGAATGAGATTATTCTCTTTTACTACTTTATAATAACTTTAGAACATTTGTCAAAAAAAAAAATTAACTTTAGAACATGACACTTTGAGGCTCCTACGACCCTTAACTGCTGCAGGAGTGTTTTTTTTTCTTCTGTATATGCAGGTCTGGATCTGGAGCGGCACTTAACGATCATAGACAAGCGAACGACAATTAACTATCGTTGGGGGTAATGGTCATTTCAGGGTGCCAAGAACAAACAATGCTGCCTAAATAGCAAGTTTCTCTCCCATTAGAATGGTATCAGGTCCATTAAAGGTGGGTTTGTTTGGTTAGATTGTTGGGCTAGTTGAAACAAAACTGGGAATTTCTGTTACCACCCTCCAACCCTCTCTTGCGCCCTATAAATTTTTTATATTCACCCATATGAATTGAAGTATAATAATATCACAAGAAAGAGGGGTTTAAATTATGATATATTAAAAATTTGCAATAAAAAAAATTCTCAAGAAATATCTTGGATTGGATTATTAGGTTAGTAGAAATCAATATTTAATAAACATAGTAAGTGTAATGTGTGTGAAATTGGAAATTAAAAGAGATTAGAGTTAGAGAATCACACACAAAAATTTATCCCGGTTCATCCAATTTGAGATACTCCAGTCCCCTTACAAAATAAAACGGGATGTTTTCATCCTTCCAAATTTATTAGTTACATTTTTTTTTTATTATAGTCTCTAAAAAATAAAATGGATGTTTTGGTTCCAAATGAACATAATTTTGATATGTCTTTGACGTTTCTTGCAAATAATATGAACATTGAGGGGTTTGACATGATATATTTTCAAAAATTGGACATGTCATGAATATAAAAGGGTCACAACCCTGACATTAATATGAACATAAATTGAATGTTAGGGACCAAAAACTAAAGGGGAAATTTTGGGTGCACAAAAACATCCCACTGTATTTAGGGACTAAAATCTTATTTAACCCAGCAAAAAATTGTACAATTTTCCGAATAAGTGGAGAATCAATGATCATGTTTAACGCGGAAAGAAAATGAATAAATCGTTTAACCCAACAAAGAATTGAACAGTTTTCACAAGAAGATAATATGATTGTGTTTAACGCATAAAAAAAATGAATGAACTCTTTAACGCTGAAACAAAGAATGATTGAGAAATTAAAAAACCCTAAACAAACGTCCTTTTGTTTTGGTTTCTTGCTTTCAGACAACGACTGTTTAGAATGAAGAAGATGGCCGACAAAATAATAAAAATACCAATTTGATCCCTTAAAATTTGACAAACTACAATTTTATCTTTTGGTGTTATGAAAAAACTGAAATATAATGACTGATTTCGCTTCTTTTTTTATTGGGACCAAATTCTCCCTAAAATAAATTAGTAGGACCCGAATATCTAATACATGTAGTAGTTAACTGTACAACTTGACTGTCCCACCATATGTCCAATCATAGTTCAAAAATAGAAAAGAAAAAAAAAGTGAATCATCATCTTATCCCCTGAATTTGCATAAATTGGCTAAATTTGTTCCCCAATTTAACGAAATATCAAAATAGTCCCTGAATTCGTAAAATGTCAATCAATTTAGTCTATCTGTCCAATTGAAGTGTTTACGGTGCTGACGTGACTGTTAACCTCTAACATGTCAGATGCCACATAACCATGGACTAATTTGGCCGATAGTGACCAAAATTTCCAAGGACGAAATTGATGGATTTGCATAAAATGTTCTTTCCTTCCCAACGGCTCTTTCTTTCCAAAATATACAAAATTGAAACCCTAATTTTACAATCTTTAATCTACACTCCAAAATCCCCAAAATTTCTTCCAAAAATTAGTGGCAACGTTCTTCCTCGATTCACAAAACTTCAAACCATAATTATTTGACTAACTATCAAATCGATCTCCGCATTATATTAAAAACTCATCAAATAAGTCCTTGAATTATTTAATCAGATATCAATTTGATCCTTGAAGCATATATATCAATAGCAACAACATTATCTTCTTCAGTACCTTGAGTAGCACCCACATTGTCTTCTTGATTTCCTTGAGTAGCACCAAACGTTTCATCCATTCCCTGAGTACCATCAAAAATTTCCTCTTGATTATATACTCAATTTTGCACACTAGCAACCAAACAGTCTACCACATTTCTTTCCTCGGCAATCTATTTTGCACAAATAAATTTGACTAATGAAATGAAATAGAGTATAAGAAAACTTATCGATCTTATTGATTGAGGTGTGCAAATGCAATCGACTTAAGAGTACTTCGTCATCACATATAAATTACCCAATTCGATAGGTCTCACAATTAATATACAACAATGACTTCTTGTTAACATTGGTAAGGTGTCTAAAACAATTTTTTGGATGCCCATAAGCTTATTTTTATTAGTATTTACAAAATAGTGTCGAGGAAAGAAATGTGGTAGACTGTTTGCCATACTAACTGTTGAGGAAAGAAACGTGGTAGACTGTTTGGTTGCTAGTGTGCAAAATAGAGTATATAATCAAGAGGAAAATTTTGATGGTATTCAAGGAATGGATGAAATAGTTGTTGATACTCAAGGAAATCAAGAGGAAAATGTTGGTGCTACTCAAGGTACTGAAGAAGATAATGTTGGTGCTACTGATATATATGCTTCAAGGATCAAATTGATATCTGATTAAATAATTCAAGAACTTATTCGATGGGTTTTTAATATAATGCAGGGGACGATTTGATAGTTAGTCAAATAATTAGGGTTTGAAGTTTTTTGAATCGGGGAAGAACGTTACCACTAATTTTTGGAAGAAATTTTGGGGATTTTGGAGTGTAGAGTAAAGATTGTAAAATTAGGGTTCTAACTTAATATATTTGGGGAAGAAAGAGCCGTAGGGGAAGAAAGAAAGAGTCGTTGGGGACATTAATTGAAAGAACATTTTCTGCAAATCAATCAATTTCGTCCCTGGAAATTTTGGTCACTATCAGCCAAATTAGTCCTTGCTTATGTGGCATCTGACATGTGAGAGGTTAACGGCCACGTCAACACCATTAACACTCCAATTGGACGGAGGGACTAAATTGATTGACAATTTACAAATTCGTGGACTATTTTAATATTTCATTAAATTTGGGGATGAATTTGGTCGATTCACGCAAATTTAAAGACAAAATTGATGATTCACTCAAAAAAAAGTCAGTTGATGAAAAATATTGAGTGAGGGATTAATTTCTCTCAGATTAATTTATAACCGACTAAACATGACCATTTTATTATGAAGGACTAATTTAACACCTCCATATTTTGTCAGGTACAGAAATGTTCTTAACTCTTCTTTTAATTAGTTTTAATTAGGGTGCACGGGAGAAAAAGACATGAGGCCATTAAAAAAGAACAAGAAGAAGGAAGCCTCGACTTTTATGAGAGAGTTGAAAAAAGATTCAGATTATTTTACATTTAACCTCTATTACATCATCACTCGTCATTTTTCTTTTCTTAACTTTTCGTATATGTCTTTCTTTTATGCAAGGGTTTTTGTATACGTATCTCTGAACAAAATTCAAAGAAAACTGAAACCATGACTTTGACCAACCAAACCTGAAGTCAATCGATTCACTTGATATACGTGTAGAAAGTGAAACTTGACAAATCATATGAGAGGAGTATATCGTATATATGTTTTGACACATGCCTTGACTTAATATATTATGGGGAAGATATCTTGCGATTGGAGGTAAAAACTCCACCAAATCATTAATATCATAACTACTCATTAGTTTAAGGTAACAAATAGGACGCACGTGAATTCAGTTCACCCTATTGACCAAGTTTTTTGGGTACATTGCATTGCATGAGATGAATGATCAAACACAGAATAGTCAATTTCAAAACATGTGCTCCAAAATCAAAGTACTATTAAACAAAGAAAAATCAAAGCATTTATGTTCCTAGTTTGAATTTGGACCAAATGAATAACAAAGAAAATGATGAGAACTGAACTGACAGTAGTATGGGAGTGAAGCATGGATTGCAGACAAATTTTAATGCTCATACTTACATGCACTGCACTTCTACTATAGTAGTAAACTTCTTAGTTGTTTAGTATATTGGTAAGCACAATATTCTATTTTATATTGGAAATTAAGGGCGAAGCAAACATACCAAAGATACAAAATTATAGCATCTCTATATATATTGATCAAGAACGACATACCTTTAGGTTTCACAAGAATTGATTAATCCTGAGGGAAATTAGGACTTGTGAGAATAAGTAATGAACCGTTCCCTTGTTCAGCCGTCCATAGAGAGATATCTATTCATATTCCACTCTGATCAACTATTAGGTAAACTTACCCAAGAAATTAGAAATTAGACACTCTTCTTGTGTCATACATATGAGCTTATTTACCTATCATAGTAAGCTTACACAAGTTATTTTAATTTCCATATCAACAAAACAAAATAAATAATAAAAAACATCTTTCGCCAATGTTCTTCGCGATATGCATTGCTCGAATCCAAGTCTGGAAATTCTTGTCGAGAATTATTTCACCTAAGAATCAAACTCAAATGGAAAATACTAACGAGTGTCCTCGAACACTCTTTAAAGACCATAAATGGTAAATATGTATGAAAATGTTTATATTCATGCACAGGTCCGTTTATGAGATTTTGGCGACCTATGAGCAAACCTATAATTTGGGTCTTAACTAATAAGTGTGTGTATATATATATATATATATATATATATATATATATAGAAATTGAATTTCTAAAGTGTGAAAAATTGAAATATTTAACTTTTAAAGAATAATAACTTGATTGTACATGCTTAAATAATGTTTAGGATTAGGACACACTTGTTAATAAGATTCAACTCGGATTCTCCATAGCGATTTGTTCTCATGTGGAAACCACTAATCATTGATTTCAATAACTTTGTGAATAATTGATGTTTTGTAAACCAAAAAATTGAGTGTCCTCAAAATTATAATGACGGGGATTTTAGAAAGCAATTATGCCATATTTTAATAATAATATTATAGAACATCACGATGCAGTTGGATTGGTTTTGACAGGTTTGTCCTAGACTTATTTCTTCATTTTTGCTTACAAACAAAAACATTTGAAGATGAATGACACCATCATAAAATAAAATATATAACATCATTGAAAAATTATATTTGTATAATTATTTTAAGACATCTTTTTCATACTTTCATTGAATTTTTCCTCTTTCTTTTTCTATCTATTGTTTTTGTCCTAAATGAATAAGGGAAAAGAAAGTTGTCCTGTTCCAAATTATTGTACTATATAATTTCTCAACGTTATTAAAAGTGCAGGAACAGGGTGGCCACACATTAAGGATTTGATTGGGGTTGAAAATTGATTGGAAGTTGAGATGATAATGCATGAGAGGAGTTTGAAGGGAAATATAGAAAAAGAGAAGCAAATAAATTATCTATATTTATGCAGTTATAAATCATTGTATTGACCAATATAAATATGATCTCATAATCAAACGGTTACAATCGTTGTGATGTTGTAACAAAAAAAAAAACTCGTTGCGATGTAGTTTGTATAGTTAATTGTGGAGAATCTTTTTTAGTGTGATTCGGGTATCCTTCTCATGTGACTATAGATATTATTTTTGAACTTTGTGAAATTTAAATGGACGGTAAACTCTTCTTAAAAGTTTTAACGATGTTGAATTTCAAAACTGAATTTGTATTCATGACTTTGATTAAACTATAAGGAACTCGTGTGATTTCATCTAAGAGCTCTTGAGTTAATGGAGGACAATTTAAAGATGATGATTGTTTTGTATAGAGAATACAAGATTGATAGGAATTGAGATTTTTGAAATGATTTAAAATTGAGTTAAATGAAGATGTATAGACAATATAAAATAGTTTTATACTATCATCAATTGATAAGAATCCATCATATATTTTGTCAAAAATAAAATAAAATCCATCATATATCATCAAGAAAGTCTTTATTTTATTTAATATGTTTATAAAATCCATCAAAAATTATATCTTTATTATAAGTAAGTCTTTTTTAAACGGTTATAATAAAGTGGACATTGAGTATTTTATTTAGTTATGTAAGTATAAAATCCATCAAAAATTATATCTTTATTATAACCGTTTAAAAAAAATACTCAATGTCCACTTTTGTATTGTTTCCTTATATTTATGTCATCTTGACAAAAAAAATACCGAGTACTCTATTTTTATATTGGACGTCAGTAAAAAAAACTTTGATGCATGCCCCTAATCTCTTAAAAAACCCCTTCCCTCCCTTCTACTTCGAAACAGAAATAAGAATTCGCATTTTATTTCTCTTAAAACTCTAAAATTAATTAAAGGTGGAAAGAGGTTTGGTCAACCCAAAAAGGCTTACATCTTCACCTATGTTAGACAATGTCATGTTATACATTTTTTATAAATAAAAAATGCTATGACGTTTTTAGAAGTTTTTATTTGGCTAATATGTCCATTACATGTCATAAAAAAGTCTTGGAGGCCGGTAAGATTTTATTTAGAGGAGGCCTATGAAACTAAACTATTAAAGTAAATAAAAATAGTACTACTATTTTTTTTCCTTACTATTACTATTTTAATTATATTTTATATTTTATATTAAATTATAAATTGCTAACATTTTCTGTAATTTAAACATATCAACCCACATTAAGCTTTTATATATTTAGATGTATATTATTTTAAAGTAGAATTCAAATATGTATCATATAAAATCACATTCTTTAAATACGTTTCTATGAGCTTACATCAGTTGGTAAGGACAATGCATAACATATGCAAGGTCTAGGGTTCGAACCCCGGACACTGTCAACCACTTGAGTTGATTTGGTAGTGTTGGTTTGGTCGCTTGGGACCATTGAGTTTGCTCCTCTCCAAATTCATAGTTTCATGTTCGTTTCTCCTTTGTGTCAATTTCGGTGGGTTAGTTTGGTTTCTTCAAAATAAAAAACTCAAAATATATCATGTTAAATATCAAAATGAAGCAAAATCTCATTACTATTAATTTGTGTTTACACCTTTTGTCAAAAAAAATAATAATTTGTGTTTACGCCTAATAATAATTACCCTGCTAGCCGAATTCAGCAATTAGGCGATTAAATAGTTAAGCAAGAAAGCTCCTTAGCCGAGTAAAGAATAAGAGATGCTGGAGAAATTGAGTGAGGGAACTGATATGGGTCGTCAAATACTCAATATAACTCAAAGACATGGTGGGACTCAATAATTACGTTTTACGTATGGTCCTTGCTCTCGGTGCAAGTAACCATTATGAGGATATGATCACTTATGGAGCTGCGCACATAAGATCCTTGTCAATGGATCATGTCGAGAAGAGAAAGTTGAGACCAGACTTGGAGCGCCACGATCCTACTACCAAGTGAGTTATCATGCAACAACCCCAAAAATGAGCCGAATAGAGGTTACACAACGTAGATCACAATATTTGGCTAATAGACAATAGTTTTACTATAAATAATATGTTCATACATTGTAATTGACATATTTAATCAATTAAAAACAAGCTTATTTTTACGATTTCCCCCTTTTTCTTTGTCCTTTTATTTATGCATTTAGAAATGTAGCTAAAAAAATTCAAAACAATTGCACCTAATGTTTGGCTAGAGAAATTAAGAATTATCCCTTTTTCTTTGTCCTTTTATTTATGCATAACAATGTAGCTAAAAAAATTCAAAACAATTGTACCTAACGTTTAGCTAGAGAAATTAAGAAACTTATAGTTTGGGGAACTTAACATTAATCATTTAAGCAAGAAAATAATAGTTTGAGAATACCCTCACAATCTCGATTAATTTTAGCTTCCAACAACAATTTGGTAGTCAACTAAACATATGGCATTGTTAAAAAAATCAATGAATAAATTAATGACTTAATTTGACCCCCTAAGTATTGGAAAGTTGCGATTTTGACCTCCTAACAAAATAAAATACAATTCAACCCTCTAAATACTACCTCTTTTACGGTTTTGGTCTGGACCAATTTTGACCAAATCAATGCTGATGTGGTCACCATGTGTGTAATTATTTATTTTTTAATTATTTATTAAAAAAATAATTTTTTTTTAAAATTTTAAAAATAAAAAAAATATTTAAAAAAATAAATAAATTACACATGTTAGAGGATCAAAATGACAACTTTCTAATACTTAGGGTCAAAACTACTCTTAAGTCTAAATTAATAATTATTCATTAACTTTGAGTAGAATATTTGATAATATAAGAAGAAAATTCAGTGAATAAATTAAATAATTAGTGAATAAATGAAATAATTTCATAAAATGTACATTTCTCATCTCTGCTCAGGATGCCATAAGAAAAGTAAAGAAAACCTAAAATAGAAATTTCACACAACAACTAAAGGTGACAAACAGAAGGAAGACAACGGAGACAACGGTGAAACGCTGGACATCCCCTTGACATCACCGTCCCACAAACCAGTCCAAAAAGACGGCGTTAACGGCATCTCTTTGAAACAGTTCATATCATATTCTGTTATTTTCTCCTTTTTCACCACCGGTTTTACTTCTACCAG
>Ga0315914_1006862_pt1 | contig 15976 bp, 8 predicted proteins | sample MpolenodulesMG_FD_203920 | JGI IMG/M metagenome (GOLD analysis project Ga0315914, IMG submission 203920) | Medicago polymorpha root nodule microbial communities from Los Angeles, California, United States - elongated nodules | ecosystem: Host-associated > Plants > Roots > Nodule | place: USA... | reverse complement strand
CTTGTCCAGTAGGGGAGACGAAGGGCGATGGTGGCTCAATCGAGCTGTTTCGGCGACGAAGTACCTCACGACGGTGGATGGAACTCCGATTGATTCAGATCCGTTCGTTTCCATCATCTCAGATCCGGTTGTTACTTTGCTTCGGCCATATCACAGTGAAAGGAGGAAGGAGACAGAAAATGACAAAATTGCCCTTCTAATTAAAGTTAAAATGACAAGATTACCCATAGTGTTTGTATTGTGTCAAAAAATATGTGTTCATTTATCATTTCTGAACTTTAAATTTCGACTATAACTATAGGAGATTTAATCCTTTTATTTGCATATCATTTGTAACTTAGTTTTTTTTTTCTCCCTTTCATGTATTTTCGATTTGCAAACTTTCTATGTTAACTTTGAATCACTTTTGATGTCTTCTTAAACACTCCTTGTGTTGGAAGTCTGTTTCAGTTTAGTAATATATTTCAATTTGAACCCCACTTGGGTTGACCTAGTGGTATTGGCTTAGGACTTGGGAGTGTGCTTCTTCTCAAAGTCTCAAGTTTGATTCTCTTTGGTGTCAATTTATGTGGATTTATTTTGCTTCTTCAAAAAAATATATTTCAATTTGAGTGATAATTATTGGTAATATAATTAGTATCTGGGATTGTGGCTAACCAAATATTCTGTTTTATTAGGGAAACCAAATATTCTTTTAAATAGACATAAACAAAGATGTTGAATGCATGTATGAAAATACGAGATATTCAAATATAATTGTAATCAGTCTTTTTTAATGTTATTTTGAGGTTAGTGCGAGAGCCCATTTTAGGAGAAGTTTTTGTTGATCTGACATACAGTTGTGTGGTTCATCTGATCTACTTGCAACGATTTGGTGTTCTATAGGAGTATATCTTATTTAATGCAATTGATTGATAAAATTGAGTTTGCTTCGTGGTCCTTATTTAGTTGTGCGGTTTTGTTGTTGATTTTTTTTCCTGTAGTGTAGTGTATTGTACTTGTAGGTGTCTTCGGGGTTTTCTTTTGTTTGGTGATTTTTGTAAGGGTCTTGGGCAATGTTTCGCAAATCGAGTGTTAACACTCCGAGTTTATCGAGTTTACGTTTTTAGGTACCAAAATCGTGTTAACTCGGAGGTAAATAAAAAAAATTGGCCCTTTTTTTGTGCCCTTTTTTTCCAAAACTCAATCTCTTTTTTACAAGCCCAAAAACTTAAACGTTTACTGAATAGTTACCTTTACAATAACATGTTCTTGAAATGAAACATTTTTTTTCTTTCTTCTCTGAGTTCTCAAACCATGAATATGGGAGCACATACCGGTGAGGGTTGTGATTCCGACGGTGGAAATTCAGATTTCGACGCCGGTAATTGCGACGCCGGTTAGGGTTACGGTGGTGATGTTTGTTGACCTTTTGAAGAAATTAATTAGTTTACATTTTAGATAGTTTTATTAACAACTTTAGGAACTTATGAAACTTGCTTTTTTGGATGGTTTTATGGATGACTTAAACTTAGAGACTTATGAAACTTATGATTGTGTGCGTTAATTTTTGTATTTTGATGCTAAGTTGAGCATAACATTTTATTATGGTAGTTTAGTATAATTTTCCTTTGTAATTAAGTCATATTTTGCATTATTGACTTATTTACAATATTATATTAGCTTATATATGTCATGCATATAATAAGTTTTATATAATTTTAATTTTAGATAAACTCGTACGAGTTCTCGAGTTGAGTTTACGAGTCGAGTTTACCTAAGCAGTACGAATTTACGAGTCGAGTTTACCTAAGCAAAACGAGTTGAGATAAACTCTCGAGTTACAAAACCTTGGTCTTGGGATTCTTTTTCTCCACCTTTCTTTTTGCTGGTGGGTTCCTGAGGTGCCTTTGGTGCTATAGCACCTTGTATATTTTCGGATTTCGTATATATTAAATTATATTTGGACATAAAAAAATTGTGACTAAAGAATTATTTTTTTTGAAAGATGTGACTAAAGAATTATTGAAAGGTCAAAGTTATAAACTCCCCATCCTTCTACCCTATTTTATCCAAAGCCTGCCAATTTATTATATTATTAGGTTTTGTTAAGAGTGTCTCTGATTCTGATGTACTCTTTAAACATTCTAATTTAATAAATTATCTATTAAAAATATTAATTGTTTCAATTTCCAATACATTAAATACAATCATAGTTTTAAAACTCGGACCGGTAATCGACTCGGTAAGGGTATTGAATCACTGAGTCAATGGTCGAACCATTGGGTCACTGGTCGAACCGCATGAAAGAATCGAATTAAATCAGTTGACTCGATTGTGTCACTCGGTCTTTATAATGAAAATCTTGTATTACATTATATGATTCTACTCTCTTAAAAAAAGTATTACACTTATAAAAAGTCAAAAAAATTAACCTAATTTCACAATTTTATTTTTCAAATTTAATCCATTGACTATGATACAATACAATCAAATACAAAAAATAATTTTAAGCAGAAAACTGGTTTTCATAAAAACAAATTACGCTATTTTTATTCTTGACAAAATAAATATGCTATTAATTACAACAATATTTACAAGCAAGTGTATTTTTTTGTGTTAAAAATATTTGGATATAATTTAAAATATAATTCAGCTAAAATTATGAAAAAAGATAATTGAAACATTAAATTATAAGTTGTAGTGAACTTTTGCAATTGAAATTAATATAAAAAATAAAAAGTAAATTAATACCAATAATGAGTGCATGGTGTATTGGTATTTCATTGTACATTTACAGTTCCTGTTTGCTGGTTTGATTCCCTGCCTAGGCAAGTTGGATTTTTTTTTAAAAAATATAACAGACCCTTATTTCTTGCAAACAAAAAAAAAAACGGTCAAGTGTGTTAACCCGGCCGGTTCGAGAAAACCACCGAGTCACCGGTTTATTTCAGTTTTGACCGAGTTGCACCGGTTCGTAACGAGTCAATAGCATAACTGATCCAATAAGTGAACCGAACCGGCTTACCCACCGATTCACGGTCGGACCGGTTCAACCAGCCGGTTCTGTCTGAGTTTTAAAACTATGAATACAATAATTCTTATAAAAATTTACTATGTAAAGGTCTTAACATTTTCCTATATTATTTTATAGCCTATGTTTTGATAACATGTCATAAAATATTATAATCAAACTACGATAAAATGTCATAAAATATCCAGTTTATTATTGCACTATCAGATATAAAATACAATCAATAGTTTTTATAAATTTTTTATTAAAGTTAATTTGATTTTGATTATTTTTTTTAATAATGTAACATAATAAACTTATTTTTTTTAATGATACGAACAATATAACAAATATAACATCTTTCATAAAATATAATATAAATTCATAACTTTTCAATTACATCAACAAAATAATGTTTTTATAATCAAATTTACCGAAAGATGTAATTAGAAAGAGAAAAATTCAATCTAAAATAACCTACTTTTGCATAGATAATGTGATAAAAAAAAAAATGTTTTAAGCTGGCAAAAAACAGCAACAATGATCATCATGAACTTAGCTCAGTTCATAGAAACATTGCATAAATATATAGGGTTCAAACTCCGACCACCACAAAAGAAAAGCAACAACAATGATAAATGTAATTAGTAAAAAGTGGATGAATAATACATAGCAATTCATCTAATGGCTCACCTCCTTCCAAATAATTATTTGATGCTTCGTCGGGATTTCCTATGATTAGTAAAATATATTATAATATGAAGTGTTTCAAAGTTTGGATTTATCATTGCTTCTATTTAAATTTGTTGAGAATTGATTTTTGAAAAGACACGGTCACCGGTTAGAGGCGAGTGAATCGCCAGAGTGGGTCTACACTCTATAGTGGTTGATGTCACGTTACATTACAACACTTGCTAACAAATAAATAAAAAGAGTAATAGTCACTTTGATCACTTAATACGTAATGAGTAGTTATAATAATTATTTAATGTATAAATTTTTAAAAATAGTCTTTGATTATGCAATTTGTTAGATAATATAGTTTTTGATGTTAAAATGTTTTATTAATATTGTCATATTGGTACTTCAATATACTTACTTATTATCATGTTAGTCTTTATAGTCTTATAAGTACTTACTTATTGTCATTTTAGTTCTTATGTGAAAAGAGTTATTGTGAGCATTGAGAGGTTATTTTAGCACCAGAGACTATTTTGTCTAACAGAGTGCACAATCAGAAACTATTTTGAAATTTTGATACATTCAGGGACTATTGTGATTTGTGACTAGTCATTACACATTCAAATGCTAAACTGGCTATTATCCCTAAATAAAATAAGAGAAATGTTAAAGAGTGTCTTTAAGACATTGATTAAGAAGATTAAATATTGTTTTTTTAAAAGTTAAAATATTGTTGAATTCAATGCAAACCTAGAAGTATTTTTGTTTTCCACAATAATAAAAGCGCTTCTTTGCTATGCAAATCAATACCCTAATGGTGAGGTAAATTAATACTTTGTCCCATGTTAAGTAACATAGTTGACTCTGTCACGTATATCAATGCATATTTTTTATTTTTAATTTCTTTAATTATCAATTAGAAAAAAGGCTTAATAGCAATTTTAGCCCTCTAACTTTCCCAAAGTTGCGATTTTGGCCCCCTAAGGAAAAAAAAACTACAAAACCGCCTCATAAGTTTTGCACATGTGGCAGTTTTGGCCCCCAAGGCCAATTTTGACTCGGTCTACGCTGACAAGGCACCCTAAATGAGGTGACACGTGTTATTTTTGAAATTCTAGCGCACTTGTTTTAGTATGCTCTGTACGATGTTTTAACGTTTGCAATGTTCAGTTCAATGTTCCAACATCACGCGATAAACAGAAATAAAAAACAAGAAAATAAATGACAAGAAAGTAAAGAACACAGTGAGTTTGTTGACCCAGTTCGGTGACAAACACACCGAATCTGGGAGCTACCAAGCCAGGAAGGAAATCCATTAGTGTAGTCCTTATTCTATAGCTCTCAGTAAACTCCTCGTTTACACTAAAGACCTAGGATCTACCCGTATAGACTTCAACCTAGGAACTTATAGATCTGAGATCCCATCTCACCATCCTAATGGTCAATCACAACCCTTGTGACCTATCAGACCTAAACAGACTCAAAGTAAAAGTTACCTTCAAATACAAACAACTAACACCTTGTTTCACAACTTCGGTGTAGTACACAAGAGTATCAAACTCACACAAACAGTCCTAAACAAGTATCACAGACGATACAAGCAAGGCTCACAAAAGGTTCTTGACTTGCATCACAAACGATACAAGAATAGAGCACATAAAGACTCAAACCCTAAAAATCTAAACTTTTTAGTATGACGGCTTGAATGATCAATTAGGTCTTGAAGTCTTCCTTATATACTGAAGCAGTTTGGGCTAAATACTTAGTTGGGCTTCAGCACAAAGCATATCGGTTCAGCTAATCTACAAAACAAGAATCAGAAACAAATATGGAAAGTGTTCAAATGTCAGAACATCTTTAGGAACGATTAAACCAATAACAAATATTTCCTAAAATATAAAAACTACTTTAGAAATATTCCACAGCTGATTCTTCAAAGATATGCGCGTTGCTTGGTCAATAAGATAAGAAAATATTATTTCCTTAAACCATAAAGGGCGCGCGTACAAGTAGGCATGAACCCAGGCACACTAAACCGTGCCAGGATGTTGGAACATCGTATCCAACATCTTACAGAGATGCCTAAACACATGTTGGAACATTGGTTCCAACTTACACATCAAGGATATTTGTTTTAGCAACAATGCAGCCAATACAAATACCCAACAATATATTTTTTTTTTGGCCTTGGGGGGCCAAAACTGCTACAGTTGCAAAACTTAGGGGGCAGTTTTGTAATTTTCTTTTCTTAGGGGGTCAAAATTGCAACTTTGTAAAAGTTAGGGAGTGAAAACTGCTATTAAGCCTAGAAAAAATTATAAAAAATTTAATATGTTGAAAATATTCATCGAGACGAATTCAACAACATCTTATATGATATTATTTATCTTTATATATTAATATAAATATATGGTCAAAATATGTTAGGTCAATAATACACATTATCAAATATGTCATCTAATACGAGACGGAGAAAGTATAACATATGACCCCTTTTATTGTTGCATAAGCGTATTTTAAACCAATGGATCCTTATATTCTCATGGCATGATCCATTGACAAGATGTTAAACTACACTATATCGCCTCAAAGAAATCTATATTATTTTCTTGTTTTGAAATATTTGTTTTATCTTATAGATCCTACATCATCCTTCAACTTTGTTACCTCGATTGATGTCTAAGATTGTTAATCATAAAGCAATGAGATAAAATTATAAATCTAGAAAATATAGCAACAAGAAAGACTTAATCAGAGTTACGGAAAGTCTATCATTGTGATTATTTCCACAATCCCAAGATAAAGGGATTCTACTCACAATTTCTCATTTTAGACATACACAAAATAAAAATAAAAGGAACAAGAACTAGAAACTATAGCTCTCCTTGAAAAGAAAAGAAAAAGTTAAAACTATGTAAGGAAATGAGTACAAATGATTTAAGATGTTTTAAAGGATGAAGCAAATGCTTATTTATAGGCCAAGGGTCGAGCTTCAGTGGCATATAAGGCTTCATTGCAAATCAATGCATCAAACCCTTCAAATCATGCAAAGTGTAACCAATGTTTTCTTAAAATTCACAAGCACTACGATTGTGTTGAACAACACTGGTTCCTATGAGGTGCTTGATTGTCATCTTTTATCAAATTTTCATCTTCAAGCTTTTGGCTATGGACAAAGGGCTTTTGAACCTTTTTTTTTGCATTGATTTGGTCTTCAACTTCCATCGATCAATAATTCATCAATAAAACTTGATCAAATGCATTAATTTCCTTCACATTCTTCCTATTATCTTGGTCATAAGTTAAGAAAGGGAAAACAAACAAAATTTAGTAAAATGCAAATAAAAATGTTTGAAAATACTAAATTATCGAACTAAATAAGGCCATAAAAGAGGTCATTTATTGGTTACGTCAAAAGGGGTCGTGATGAAGAAAAGGGGCGCTCAAGCGAGGCGAGGTAGGCTAAAGATAAGGGTCTGGAACCAAACAGAAACCCCCCTGAGGAGCACACCTTCAACACCATTTCGGGAGGTTTCTCAGATGGAGGAGAATCAAGCTCATCTCAAAAAATGTATGTTAGGCAAGTTATACTAATTGATAATAATAATCTAGACAGAGCCCCTAGGAGCGAATCAGAGTTTGCATTCTCCAATAAAGACCAAATGGGTATCATTCCCCATGTGGACGCACCCATGGTCACCAGGGTACATATGTTTACCTGGAGCGTAAAGAGAGTACTGATAGACCCAGGAAGTTCAGCGAATCTACTATACTACGACACGTTCGAGAAATTGGGCTTAAACCTGAAACATGTGCAGCTCTTCAAGGGCTCCATAGTGGGATTTCTTCACACTCATCACATCCTCTAAGTACTTCTCCTCCATTCCTCTAGCAACACCACCGAGCGAGGACAAGCAGTGCTGACATCCGTAAATAAACCTGAATGGTCCTCTTTCCTCGCAGCCTCAAAATCCTCTGGCAGGATGAAATGTTCTCTAAAATTTTTGGCATGGTCATAATTCATAATAGTGACGGCCGCCTCGGGACAATCCTTAGCCTCACGAACCCGAAAATATTTCTCCTTCTAGTTTTTTGTAGTAGGAAGCATACGTTAGGAACAAACTCTTGTTAGGATGCGCACTGATAGACACCTAAGAATGCCTATCAACCCCACTTAGTTCCATAAAAATAAAAGAAGATGCCCACAGAAGATTAGAACCCTAGAACTTCACACAAGATCTCAAACCCTTGAATGAGCGCTCAATTGTTGGGTTGAAGTTGCGAAGGAGCAAGGGTGAGCTCTTTCAAAACATCCACCTCGAATGGATTAAAAGGAAACATTACCCCAAAATCTTCAAAAACGGTTGAATACATGTGAAAGATCTCATCATTAACCCCACAATGGAGCAGTATGGAAACCTTTTCGCCCGGTCTGCACAACTCCAAGATGACGTCCTCTTCCCTCCCCGTAAACAATATATTTATCTTACTCTTAAAATAGTTGATGTGCTTCACGTCTCTGTAAAGTGAATCCATGTGAACGACATCCTCCGCTAAAGTTTCTACATCTGATTCATTGGAAGACACAAAGTAACAAATTATCCTCCTACGCGGGAGTGGGGAACAATAAAGGAAACATACAATCTTCATTGGAGGAGTCGTCACTACTATTATCAGAAGCACTCGAAAGCTCACCCAACAAAGAATGTCAATAATACCCTTGCTCAAACATAACCCAATTGATAGTTCCTTCGAGACGCTTAGCATTATTTGTGCTTGCATTCGACAATGTGAATTATTTCTCAAAAGAAACTAGACTAACTACCCTCCCTGATTCATCACACTCTCGAATCAAAACCATTCTCTACAAAAAAATAGGCCGAAGAAAGGATAGGAGAAATGAGGGATACCTGAAGAAGAAGAAGAAGACGAAGGAATCTTGAGGACAAATAATGCACTAGTGAGAGGTAATGCAACATGAAGATTCGAAAAAAGGAAATCTAGTGGAAGACAAAGGAAAAGAAAGGTTCGAAATGCAGCAAGGGATGTTTAAAAAAGGACAAATATTCGGATTTTGGGGGGATATATGTGTTTCTCCCTATCGTGAGTAACTTAGGGAGTAAGTCACATATTAAGAGGCTCAAAAAGGCTATAAATAACCCCCTTGGAATCTTTCTCAAGGGATGAACTAATCATATATTAAATCATAGTTTCAATTTTGTACTCGCTACAAGTACAAAAAATAAATGGGACGATTTCATTTTTTGAGAGATATAGAAAAAATGGTTCTTATATTGCCTTAGATCATGCTAATGAAATTATTATTGAATATTGACGTAATATATCTTCAACAACGAATAAATCGAAGAAAAAAAGACAATTTGATGAGTTTTTTATTAGGATTTGAATACCCCCATCAATTTGATGTTATTGATTAGAAAATGTCTCGTTTTATGCTGTTGATTGCGTTTATAATTTTTTTTTATGTTATTTATAATTTAAATGAAATATGGTATTTGTTTTTGTGTTTTTGGTCTTCATTTTATTGGATTCGACTCCTCCCTCTAAAACTAGAAACTCAAATTAGCGTGTAAAATGGTCAACATCAATCATTAATTAACAAATTATAGATAGATATTGTAGGTGCACAATAACAATCATTGATTCTTGTAAAAAAAAAATAACAATCATTGATTTTCTTAGTTTACACTTTACCCACTTAAAAGGATCTTTGCCCCATTTTATTAGTGCCCAATTTTTAAGATTAGAACAAGATCTCCAAACCGTTTAAGATGACTCTGCATCTAGTATATGCATTTTTGGTCAAATGCATAATGTTGTTCTTTAAGTTTAACTTTTGTATCTGATTAGTCATTTTAGACTTTTTAGTTTGAAATTGATCTTTTATACTAGTAACAATGAACAAGTTAATTTTTTTTAAAAAAATAATATCTCATTTTCCATCAAGTAAGTACTTTTTAACAAAGTCACTGCCAAAAACTTTGTTAAAAAGTACTTACTTGATCATTTAGCATTAAAGTGGAAGGCCCAAAAATGTTTATGACACACATAAATGAATACTTACATACATTTTTATTTTGGGTACAACATACATTTTCTTTTAATTGTTCCCCAAATCAATCATAATATTACAAATTAGTATTTCATCAACAACATCATAAATCAAATAACTGATTGATTTTGTTTCAAACTATGATTGATAAATACAAGTATTTTATGACTTAAATGATTTGATTAAAATTTTACAAACATTAATAAACAATTTATAACTAAAAATAATAATATGACACAATCAGGAAAATAATAGATCGCAGAACCTTCAAATTGAGTAGGATTAGTTTAGGCAGCAAAACCTACCCAAGTACTGTGCAAATGAGTGTGCACTAAATTTGTTACATCAATCGTACAAATTGACATGAAAGATTTTTTTTTTTGAAAGGAAAATTGACATGAAAGATTGTAAGTATTGAGTTATTCTGATAATGATATGGAGGCACTGTCTAAATTCTAATATTGATGTTATTGTTTTTTTCTTGCCGACATCCAAAAAGTCGTGATTGAGAGGAGCATGTAGATATGGTTTGAAATAAAACTTTCCTTATTTGGAGGCTAACCAACACTACAACACTACATGGATGGAGGCTACCAACACTACATGGAAAATACCTTTTATACAGTGTTTTTAAAAATGGGTCTTACTTTCCTTAAAAAAAAGGGTGCTGGATGATGATTATTATTATTATTATTATTATTATTATTATTATTATTATTATTATTATAATAAAAAGGATGCTTGATTAGTAGGCCACTCAGAGGTGGATATAGTCATTTGGTATATGCGGGGTTACAATTTTAAAGAACAATAATGCAAACTATATTAAAAATAAGAAATAGCATTGTTTGATACAATGCATTACAATATAAATCTTTTCATATTCATTTGTTGAAAATGAGCTAAAATGATACCATTGTTAATTGTTAAAAGAACTTATCTTTCGATATAAGTTACAAGACGATCATTTAGCCTTTAATCACCCATTTTGTTACATAGTTGACTCTTCACAACTTTTATACCTGGAAAAACACGTTCAACACTTGTAGTTGCTACCGACAAGATTAAAACCAACTTCAAAATCTTAATATCTTCCCATTCTAACTAATTAACATTCTAGTTTTATGTAGTTAATACATTTCAAAATTCCAACTAACAAAAAAACTAACATTTCCAAAATTCCAATTTCAATTCTAACTAACAAAAAAAAGTGTTCATAACAAAATTGTAATTCTAATCTAAATAAATACAACTTGTTCATGACAAACAAAAGTCCAATTCCAAATCCAATCATAACAAAATTTCAATTTCCAATTCTGAAACCCCAAACCTAAAACAAGCAATTGGAGAAGGAAGGAAAAATTGAAAAATCAATTGGCTTATCTTAAAGTGAGTTAGACCGTGAGAATTGAGAGGAAAATAACAAGAGATAGAGAATCATTTCTTCTTCTCACACAAGAGTTGTTGGGTTGACAGTGATAATTGTTGTTGAGACTAGTAGAGAGAGAGCCGTCGAGACTGAGAGAGGGTCATAATTGTTGTGGCAAAGGATATGGAGGAGAGAGAGAGAGAGAGAGAGAGAGAGAGAGAGAGAGAGTAAAGAAGGAGGATAGGGAGGGAGAGATAGTGACTCTCGCGAGGGAACATGAAGGGAAAGAGTTCTGAAAGGTTGTTGACTTATTGTTTTTATTCTTAACATATTGTGTTTTATTTCTAATTTAAAAAAGGAAAATTGGATGTGTGGCTTTAACCACACATAAGCTTTGAGTGGGCGTGCCCCTGAGACCACTGAGTCGAGCTATATGAATAAACCTAACCAAATCTATAATTGTTTTTATAGGTCTCTCTCTAAACACAACGATATTCAATCATCTAAATTCTAAATTGATAAAATATCATTCAATCTCGCTAAAAACATATAGAATGAGTATCTAAACAAACTCACTAAATCTATTATTATCTCTTTATAACAAGGGTGTTGGGTTACTATGCTACTGTTTATTAGTTGGGATATATGACTAAAACTAAGCACTGACTATATCTATAATTTTCTTAGAGGTATATATTTTTTTTACAAAAGCAATTATATTCATTTATTCAAATTGATAAAGTATATCATTCAACATCATTAAAAATGTAAATCATTAATTCGCGAACAAACTCATAACATCCAAGTTCATAACATACAATGGTAAAATACCTATAAATATGATAAAATTAAAGTTGCTAGAATACTTATGTCTTAAGATCTGCAACATTGACTTCTAAATCATTAATTGAATAACTGATCTTTTAATATGAATCAAATTAACATTGCAACAAGACCGAAAATCAAACAACGCCGCACTCGTTAATCTTTCCCTTAATAATAAGAGGAAAATGCTAATAAGTTCTATCATGACAGTTGTTAAGAAATTTAAAATAACTGTTAAAAAAAGAATTTTTAAATACAAATTATATCTTAGAAAATTCAATTTGTGATGCTTTGAATACAAACTTTCAATTGAACTTCTTATTAATAATAATATCATCTTGTTAACATGAATACTTTTTAAGGATTTTAAGTTAGGAAAATATTTCCTCTAAAAAAAAAGTTAGGAAAATATTTATTAAAAATATGAAATAGTTCAATTTTCAATGTTTTAAATATATAAATATTTATAAAAAATGACTATCATTGTTGTTAAAGAGTGAAATTTAAGACTTTCAGTAAGACATTTGTTAAGAATTTTAAAATACATGCTAAAAAAAATCTTCAATAGAAATTTTATCTTAGAAATTGGTATATTCAACATATTGAAACTTTAGAAAGCAATTGTTTCTACATAAAACTTTTGAATCATGTCCTTTTTTTTAAATCCTTAATAAATGTTCTTAAAATTTTATATGGCACAAATATGTTTCTCAAAAGGTTTCTATATTTGCATAGAGACTACTTCGTGACTGATTATCAACAAAAGCAAACTTGGTGTCTCATGATATTATCCCTCCAGATGTTCACTATTGTGTGTCCAGTTGTGGAGGTGTTGAACCAGCGCATCACCTTTTTCTTTCATGCAGCTAATTTGGTTTTCTTTGGACGTTAGTTCAGTCATGGATTGGTTTTCATCGGCAGATCCACAACTACTTTCAGATCATTTTATCCAATTTATTTCTTCGACTGATGGTTTGAAAGTGCGGTGCTCATTTTTACAACTTATTTGACTCCTTTGTATTTGAGTTGTGTGGAATGAACGTAATAATAAAATATTAAAAAATACAGAAAATTTCATGCATCAATTGTTGGATAAAGTTAAACTTTATTCCTTTTGGTGGATGGAGGCAAAGAATGCAAATTTTGTGTTAGGCTATCATAGTTGGTGGTCGAGTCCGTTTACTTGTTTGAGCATTGGCTAATTCGGTCTTTTTGTCTTCTTTTTTTGACGACTTATTGTAATCTTTAGTGGTCTTTTTTAACATGCCTTGAGCTAAAGACTAAATGTGTTAATATATTTCATTTTTGCTTGTTCCAAAGAAAATATTTATTGCCATTGTAACAAGGGTGTTGGGTTGAAAGTTTGCATAATCTTGTTGTTAAAACTTTTGGGTGGGGACAACCGAAATGGTCTTATCACGTGGGTACTGCATGAGAAATATGAAGAAGATACAACTCTGTCACGTGGTACAGCACGGGCATTATCGGCATCACGCTGTTTTTCGCGTGGTAATGTTTTTTTAAGACAAAAAAATCTTGGAACTGAGAATATTATCCGTACTTAACCGTCTTATTCTTTGTTCATATTTTGTTCATAAATTATAGTAGTACAATCAATTTTTATTTGTTTTTACTTTCTTCTTTTGTGATAATTTGTTTTTACTTTCTGTCTCTATTATTTTGATTTTTATACTAATATATTTCTTTTTTTTTTTTTATAATCTTTTTGTTATCTCAAAAGTTGTAATATAAATGGTTGTTCAAATAACATTTTTTTTTTTTTTTTTATATCTTTTGCATTTGATATCTTAACATATAGAAAAAGACAAAAACACATTGGAGCAAAGCATTGCATGCCCCAACTGTTCTAAATTGATTGGTTGTGGATTTGACGATTCGAAATCATACTTTTAGTAAACTGATTATTCATATTCATGTTTTGATTCATCACAAACATGTGGATCAATGATGCACTATGGATATTTGGAGGTTTATGACTTGTACCTACTTTTTATTGGAATTTTGTTCGAGGACAAACAAAGTTTTAATTTGGTGAGAGTTGACAAGTTCCAATTTAGAATTAATTCATGACACTTGTTACCTTATTTTCCAAGAAATGCTATGAAAACCCTCAATTCTTGTAAATAGTGTCATGTCAAGTCCACATTGGGTTTTCATTTACGTTTATTTTATTTCCAATATGTTTTGTAGAGAAAAAGGATCAAAGGAATAAATGACCTAAGCAAAGAACTCAAAAAAGGTGCATCTAGCCACTCATTTGGAGAGCAAAATAATGGCTTGGAGACTTCAAGTCAGAAGCTCATGTTCTAAATTAGGAGAAAATCGTCCAATGAAGGAATATTTTCCCTAATGAGTGATGACGATTTATGTTCCACTTGGCTGAGCTGGAAGAAATCCATCAAGGGGAAAAATGATAACTCACTCAACCAACAATTCACTCGCTCGATGAGCACACTTTTCTGCAACCTATATCTTAAGGCTTGCAACCTTATTTCAGGCATTCTTTATTTTATCAAATTTTAGAGAGAGAGAGAGAGAGAGAGAGAGAGAGAGAGAGAGAGAGAGAGAGAGAGAGAGAGAGAGAGAGAGAGAGAGAGAGAGAGAGATGGCAGAAACAAGGTGGGAATGTGGAAGGCTTGTAGATCAAGCCAATTGATGCAACATCTTGTAAGTTATACATGATATATAAATCCTACATTGTTATATTGATGTCTTTATTTCTACACTTAAAGTTTTATCAATGTGCAATCCAAAATTGATTCTTTCACTTAGGGAGTGCTAGACATAGGCTTCCTTTGTAAGGAACATGGGTAGAGACATTTGCACATGTTAGTTATGAGACATTGAGCTAGTTTTACAATCACACACATTGTTGGAGCGTAATGTCATTCTATTAGCTAACTGAGAAAGCCATCAAAAGTTAGAGAATATAGTTGATCTCATGTTATCTAAGAGACACTGAGATGTACAAATGGTGATACATGAATGTATAATTGAAATAGGAGGAGTATATAATCATTCATGAAATACATTAGATGACTAACCAATGAAACTTATCACAACTTGTTAATTCATAGTTTCAACAGCTACCAACCATCTATTTATTACCACCACCTTTAACAAACAAAGTAATTGAACGATTCATTAATCTAGTCCTTGTGGATCGATAATTAAAAGTCTTTGATACTACAATCAATACTCATAAGTGTGTACAAAGTATCTTCATCAGCTAGAGCGGGTATAAAACCATCTACTAAACCAAATTTGTTCCTTCCAAATAGGGACATTTTCATGGCGTTCTTCTAAGAATTGAAGTTTCAATTAGGGTTTTAACGAGTTCTTTACACAAGCATTTCACTTTGGAGTAGTAACTGCTAATAATAAGAGTACCTTGAGTGCACGCACATAGATCACATTTCAATTGCAAAATGTGAGGGTTGTTGCATCGTTGGAAGTGGATGTAAAGATTATTTCCAAATGTACCTGCGATAGTGTTGGAGTAGATTATATTGAAGCGAGTTCTTTGGTGATGGAATTGATCTCCAAGAAGCCAAGAAAAATACGTGCGTGTTCAAAATATCATACTCAACTAGAGTGGGGCATAAAATCATCTATAAAATTGAGTTTATCCTTCCAATTAGGGCCATTTTCACAGCGTTCTTTCAAGAATTGAAGTTTTCACCGTCAAGATCATGAGAAATTAGGGTTGGTCTTGTGTGATCATTGCCTTAGTCTGTCATGATGAGAAGCACCTAAATAAAGGAGATGAAGAACTCGAACGAGAATTATGCAAAAGAATAACCAGAAAATGATTCAATCTATCATGCCCTTGATGCCATATTCAAGTGAAGTGAAAATGATTCAATCTTCGTTTAGTAAATTAATTAAATGGATGTTTACACAAGTGTCATACCCCGAATTTTGACCAGTTAAAATTTTTCATTCGTATTTTAAAAGTTTTATTTGTATTTTAATAACCAGGATCGTTGCTTTATTTTTACGCATATTTTTATTC
>Ga0315914_1006861_pt1 | contig 15979 bp, 7 predicted proteins | sample MpolenodulesMG_FD_203920 | JGI IMG/M metagenome (GOLD analysis project Ga0315914, IMG submission 203920) | Medicago polymorpha root nodule microbial communities from Los Angeles, California, United States - elongated nodules | ecosystem: Host-associated > Plants > Roots > Nodule | place: USA... | reverse complement strand
CGATCCCCAACTATATTTTCTTGTTTCATTAAAATCCCTTAACAAATACAACCAAGAGTTGTGCACAAATAATCCAGTTGTATTTGGAAACAAGAACCCTCCAATTAGGTATAGTGAGTACCTCCTAGTGTGTTGTATTTTTACCTCCGGAGGCGATTGTTCATTGAAGTCATTATCAACCAGATTTTCCTTTAACCATGCCAACGAGAGAGTAAAACCATCAGTTTTGTGTGCTGGAGGAGTTATTCCCATCAGTTGAGCACAATTATTCCACGAAAGATTTGGAGGACCTGTAACAATTTGTCCTCCGAAAGGTAATCCGAGTAACATATATACATTAATATGGCGTGTGTAGGATGCCCGGTCATTCCCGCAAAGATTGCATTAATATTAGACATCAGTAGCAATCTAGTCTTTATTTCATATTTATTTTATTTGGTATGTTTTTAATTTTATAAATATTATCACTATTATTATAATTACTTTTTTATTAATGCCTAAATTATAAAAATAAATTATTTTAATTATTTTTTTATATATATTATGCATGCAAAAACGGAAACCAATGCAACAATTTTGTCCTTATTATACCCCGCAAGTCCAAGTAGAGGAGTATTTAAATTTTTTTAAAAAAAAACACGAAAATACCCCGCAACTCCAAGTAGAGGGGTATTTAAAATTTTCGAAAAAAAAAAAGGAAAATACCCCGCAAGTCCAAGTAGAGGGGTATAATAAGGACAAAATTTCGTCACTTTTTAGGGTACCCCGCAACTCCAAGTGGAGGGGTACCGGAAAGTCAGAAAAAGTAGGGCATTTCTGCAATTTTTTGAAAAAGTAGGGCAGTTTTAGAATTTTTGGCAAAAACTAGGGTAGAAACAAAAAAATTTCTAAAATTCCACTTTTTAGATATACTGAATAATTAATGCATAAACATGATAACTTCAGGTGTATAATGTTTGATTTGTAAAACTATTTTGAAGATAGTACAAACTGAAAACAAGAGACACAACAAAAACTGAAATTCTTATCTCGAATTAAACTTTGGTACAACTTTTTGTATCATACAAGTTGTGTGAAAGACCAAAATTATCTTTTGTTCATCAAAAATTGCATATGACAAAAAATTATTCAACACCATAAAAGTTTGTCTTATTTTGTTCAACCATTATATTGCGTTTTCTTGTGATATTTTGTCTAGTATTTACCATATAGGGGATTAAACGCGTAGTAGATGTGGAGAATTGAGAAATAGTGAACATCCAATTTTCCTCACAAAATTAGATTACTTCCCAAATAGACAAGTCTAGAAATTTCCTTTGTATTGACCGTTTAGGCTCGATTTTAGCTCATTTCACTCTTTTCACGCTTAGTTTAGATAGAGACCAAAACATTCTAAAAAGAAAAATTGCATTGCATTGTCCCATAAGTCCTAACTCAATTGACAAAAAATGTCGAAATTGTTAGGCCGGACGTCATGATCGGGGTTCGAACCCTGGTACCTCAACTTTATGTGTGTGTGAATTTATAATGACTTTGACGTCTCGTCTATCTAAAAAAAATAAAAAAATTGCATTGCATCAATTCAATGTGTATAAAGAACGCCACAAACATGAATGAAAATAAAAGTATAAATGCTCAAATGTGTATTCATTAAATCTAGTTTTTTTTTTTTTTGCATTTTAAGACCATTCATTAAAAGTACAAACTTGTTTATTCGGTAGCATTAACTTTAAGTTTCAATTAATTTCGAAAATTAACAACGACAAAATGATAATAATTCAAGTTAAAATTCACGATGTGTATAGTAAGGCAGATGATGTTAAGATAGTTCAGAATTCAAAATTTCTGATATCAGCTTCAGTCAGAGTTCCTGATTGGTCACAGTCTAGTTTTCTAAAACTCTCCATCACTGCTGAAATATCTTCTTGGTTGATCTTTCCCATTTCCTTCAACTTGTATACAACAAACTCTGCAGCACTGGGAAAAAATTGTTGATGAATATGAGGATTTAATTGCTTAGTGTAGCTAAATTATTGGAGCATTCTATCAATGCAATACTAGTGATGAGATTTTATAAATATGAACTTACTGCATCTCCCGGTGCAAATGATAGAAATAAAAAGAATACCACATTTATAATATAAGCTTAGCAGTTAGCACTGTATTTTCTTATGAGCTATGAAGTACCGATACGTATCTGATACGTCATTGATACGTATCGAAGGAGTATCCAAAAAAATTTAATTAAAAAATAAAAATAAAAAATTCCGATATGACGCCGACACGCCTTGGATGCACTTTACTGTTAAGCTTTGCTCTCCTTAATTACTAGTATTTTCTAATTTAATGACCTCTTCTCTCTACTTTAATTGATTCATCTAAATTCTAAATTCTGATGCACCCATTTAACTTCTAAGCATTTATCAAGATTTGTTTATTTTTCCCACAATTATTTTAGTATGCAAATTCAATTCACGGTGGTGTATATTCACGATTACCGATTCTGAACTCTGAACAAACCACTATATAGAGGATAGTAGAATACAAACAAACTCACTGGTCACTACTAGAGTATCCACCTTTGAAGGAAAGTGCAATAGAGCACTCCTTATTTTAATTTCCATTTATTTTTATTTTTTTTCATATATGTATCTTAAACGTATTGTATCTTATATTTTTCAATGAATGCTAAAATGAATGCCGTATCGGATACTCATCGTATCATATACACGTATCGCGTCCATGCTTCATAGCTTATGAGTGAATTTGTAAATTTGTTCTCGAAATTATAAGCATCAGTCAAAATAATCTTTGATTATTGCGAATTGGAAAATATATCCCTGCAATTGTGAAGTGTCTTTTAAAATAGTTCATCTATTAGTGTATTTTAGTACCTGACAACTTTGTCTCCATCAAGATCTGCTGCCTCAAGATCACTGAGTGATAATTTTCGGGTGAGAACCATTTTTGCTAATGATCTTTGTCTATCTTCAGTATAGAGTTCAGCAAGATAAGCAAAAGACTGAGCCAAGCAAATGGTGCTGCTCAATATCCAAAACACGGCAAAAATCCTACCGGCGGCAGTCGAGAAGCTCTTATCCCCATAACCTAAAGTAGTGACCGTGGAACAAACACAATAGAGTGCATCCACAAAATCTAGATTCTCAATAAAATACAGAAAAACAGTCCCTGCAATCATGAGCACAAAAAAAGTGGCTACTGCAACCACAAACTTGTATTTGCTTTTCTTAGTTCCAAGTTCTTGAGCAATCTCTTGTAGACCAAAATTTTCAGCCTTGCACATGGACTCAGCAAGAAATATTTCCTGTTTCTCAACAATGTAATCTGCTGCTTTGCTAAGAATTAAGCCACCAAGAGCCATGCCAGTGAAGACATAAATGCATGCAATGAGTTTTGCTATAGTGCTATTTGGAACAAGATCTCCATATCCAACAGTAGTCATTGTCACAACACAGAAATAAAGGGCATCAAGAAAATCATTTGTTTTTATGCCCTCAATTTGGTAACTTGTTAGATAGAAACATAAGGTACCTGTGCCTAGGTATGCTGCTAAACACAAGAACACTAGCCTGAACTTGAATTCTGCTTCTTGTTTTTCAGTTATACATTGTGGAGATAAAGGGGTTTGGAGGACACCATTCTGTTCTTGCTGCAGATTGATATCTGTCTCTGAAGTGCCGCCACGCCGCGGTCTTCTTCTCTGAAGAAGGTCACTCTTCTCATTGAGATGAGAATGTTCCCTTGACTCTGAAAGCAATAGCTGTTGAGCTTCATCACTGCCCATCAACTTACTTACTAATGCTTCATTCGTTACCTGAAAAGTTGAAGTTCTAAGATGCTTAGGCCCTGTTTGGATAAACAGACTAATTATGCCCTTATTATATAAAGGCTTATGTATAAGCTATTTCTATAAGCAAATATAAAATGTAATCAAAATATTTTCATATTATAAACTATTTTCATAAGCCATTGTGGAGAGTTTATTGAAATGAGTTCAAAACAACTTATAGACATTTCATAAGCTCTCTCAAACAGTCCCACAGCCACAAGTGTTCCAAGTAAATAAGCTCAAATAAACCAATCCAGACAAACCCTTAGTTTTCTTCTGTCATGTTCGGAAGCTTCAAGCTCTTCAAGAAAATAGCACTAGAAATCAAAAAACTAATAAGTAGTAGTACTAGTAGAGCTTCTTTCCATGACAACAACAATGGAATGAAGTTTTTATGCAAATCAACTAAAAACAACTCACTGACATGTCATAAGTAGTTTTCATAAACTCTCTCAAACAACCTCACAAGTGATTTTACCGGTAACTAAACTCAAATAAATCAATTCATACATGAATGGTGCTAGAAACACTCACTCTAACACTCTTTTTCTACCACTCACTCTCTTTCTTACCCAGTATCTGGTTTAAGGACTGATTAATCCCGGGAACCAATTCCACCATCTGCTCACAAGGGGCACATTTAAAGTAAGAGCAAAATTCTTTATAGACTAACACGAGACCTTGAGAGGAATTCACTCGAAGGTCTAACGCTACAGCCTACACCACTCACTCTCTTATTGAGTGAAATACATGTGGCCCCACCACTTAAAGTGGGGCCAGCTCCATAACAGCGGGACCCACATGTATTTTAGAGTGAGTGTTAAAAAGTGCGAGCAATCAGCCAAAGAGACGCTTAGTTTTCTTCTACCATGTTCTGAAGTCTGAACCATGAAGCTCTTCATGAAAAAATGGCAGAAGAAATCAAATAACTAACAAGTAGCAGAGTTTCATTCAATATGAATGAATTGGTAGATCAGAATTAACATTAACAATTACAATTACCATTAAATTTCAATTCACTGTTAGAAACTAATGTGTTTAAAGATTAATTAGAAAGAAAAAATAGAGTAATAGTTATAGGCTATAAATCAATATCAATAATACATTATTGAAATAGTATAATATCGATTGAAATTTTAAAAGGCACACGAAGAAGTAGTGTAAGAAAACGATTGGATATACCTGAAAAGGTTGTTCAAATATCGTTTCGTTCAATTAACCATGAAGAAGAAGATGAAGAAGAAGAAGTTGTTGATTGAGGAAGTTCAGAAATCATCCAGAAAAACAGGCAATAATGTCTCCGATGCTTCCAAATGGGCATTCTAAATACCTTAAAATGTTTAAGATTGATTATCACACTTTTTGTCGTGGTGGACTAGGATTCAATGACTCAGATTTTACTAGTTTTATCTCTCAATTGTTCATTTCAGATTGAACGGTCTATAACGGTTATTAATGTGTGGAACCAAGTTCCCTTATGTCTCTATCCCTTTTAAATTTTTTCTTCTTTCTTTATTCATTCAAATTCACATATGCTAACAAATATCACTGTATTCAAAGTCATCGAAAGACTTATGTTTTCGGATCTGAAATGTTGAGGAGACAAAAGTTTGAATCTAAAACTAATCTTTCAACTTTAATCAAATAAACATCGTACTAAGATGAAAAATAAAAAACATACTGCACAACGACGATAAATCAAAATAAACAAAATTGTGTTAGACGATGAAGTCACAAGAACAAATGAGAGGAAATTGAAAACATGTGAAAATCACTTATTTAACTAAAAGACAAAGAAAAAAAACCCGGAGAGGTCATTTCAGATCAAGATTGACCCTTAATTACTCATCTTGGATAGATCAAGTTCTTCTCTCTTATTAATATGCTAACATGATGTAAGTACTTGACACAACACACAAAAATGAACAACACAAAACAAACTTTTACATTGCCATTTAAGGTATATTACAATGACTCTACCAACTAAGTTACATTCACGGTAACTATTACACTTTTTTTGGTATTTAATAGAGTTGGTACGAAGGCGAATAATATAATACCCTACTTTTTAGTAGTTTTGAGTGTTGGAAATTTAGATTAAAAAAAAACTTAAATATACTCCCATCATTCCATAATAAGTGGGTCATTTGCAAGAAAAAAGTCCTAAAATAGTAGACCTGTTTCATTTATCAATAGAAATATTAATTACTTTTTTTCAATTATAACTTTAATTAATATTACTTTCATCATTCTCAGTTCAATATATTATTATACTTGACAAGACATTCAAAACCATTTTTATTTTTCTTTCACTTAATATACTTTTTTTTAATACATGTGAAATGGAAAGAAAAAAAACTCATTTATAATAGAACGAAGTGAGTACTGTTTGTGGTGTAATAATATATAAAATTTGGAGTTCGAACTCTGAACATCACAAACAAAAAAAAGTTTAGTCTCCATACATCAACTATTCAATTACTCCATTTGTTTATATTTTATTTTGAAGGGAGTTTTTTGTCAAAACAAAGGAGATGCGATTTTATAGTAGTTAAATTTGTAACCTATCTAAAAAAACCTTCGTTAAAAGTTCATTTTATTTTGTATAAATTATAATCTTAATATATATAAATGTTAAATAGTTCTGAAAAGTTTGCCCTAATCCTGATCCCGCTTTTTTTGATGGTTCTGAGTAATTTTTATGAAAAAAAGAGTTTGCAAGGAATCAAACCAAGTACCATATGCTTATAATAACCACTATGTCACTTCTATTTTTGTTGAAATATTGTTGCTTCCAAAAATGAAATACATGACTAAAACATTTTTTTTAAAGCCCCAACGGTTTCCTCTCTCATAACAATTATTTTTTATTATTAGCGGTACCTTTATTGATAATAGTTCTTTTTTTTTTGTGTACGCTAACTACGTGTTACGATATTAAAGTTGCATCTTTAAAATTGTAGATAATTTGACTGATCCATATGAAAATTTCATTAGAAACTTCACTTTTTCCTGTAATTTTGTCGGCCTCTTTATTTCTCCTATATTATTATATTACATGAAGTTTTTTGTTCTGACTTTTTATTTGCAAAAATCACTATAGTAGACTATAACATTACTTTGTTTTGGCAAAGTATTGACTTTAACTCCATATTCATTTTTGTTGATTTCCATATTAATTTTTGTTGATGCAAACTAAATGTTGTTAATTTGCTTCTTTGAGATTGTGCATGTCGATCACTCTTAATTGTCACTTAATTTGATTGTTTCTGAGTTTAAATGTAATTCTAAGATTAATAATATAGCCAATTTAATATTTTATATATGAAACTCTACAAAAACCCGTGCATCGCACGAGTTAGAGTCTAGTTCTTAGTTAAAAAATAATGTGCTATGTATCATTAAAATAACTTTGGGCATATGTGCAACAAGAAAAAAACATCAAAACCAAGAAAATTTTGTGGGCAACGGATCTGCTTTGTTAAATCAGTTAAAAGGATAACCAATCTAAAAGTTAGCAATCGAGAGTTATCTCCCGATCACAAGCGAATTGAATTAGGACCCGGTGTTTTCTGTATTTTGAGGCGTATGTAAGCAATTGACGTTTTCACCTTTTTGTACCCTACGAACATCACGCAAGATGGAACTGAAGAATTCGATGGATGTAGGTACCACCGATAAAGCGAAGAAAATCAAAATAAAGAAGCAGTCGAAGATGGAACATAAGAAGTCAAAGATGTTAAAGTTGAACAAATACATCTACCAAGTTCTGAAGGCCATTAATATGATGAACACTATCTTAACAGACATGATGTTGAAACTTGCTCAGAAAGCTTCCAAGCATAACAAAATACGTCACAAGAATTCACCACTGGTCGAGCCGGACATATCCGCTGCGGTTTGTCAAGTCTTTCCTGAAGACATGATTGTTTGAGTTTTGATTTTAAGTATATGCTATATATATCATTACATCAATAGAATTGCCCATGCCATATTTATGATGAGTTGCAGTGTTGGATCAACCCTTAGACTATGTTAAAGATTAATTTAACATTGAATACTTTGGAGAACAATTCAGTCTTACTGCCTTTGTTATTTGATGAGTTGAGTTGTTGATGAAGGCAACCCTTATGAATTTCGATCAGAGTATAATGGGAAATTGCCCATGTGAGTTTATAATGGGAAATAATACTGTTTTCACTTCTCAGAGATGATAACTCATTACATCCATCAGAATCATCACCTGGGATATGAAATTAGGCATCAACAGAAGCTTTAGAATGCTGACTGCTTTTTATTAGCTTTACCTTCATTTTTGAAGGCTTTTACACATTCTCTATTAGTACTAGTAGCATGGTTCTGCTGGAATCAAATTTGCACTTCATGACCTGTCTAGTGTAGTTTTATGGTTCTCTCTTAAATTTTAATCAATTTTACATTCTATATTGGCTACTAAATAAATCTGATGAATATCGGTTTTGCAATTTATCAGATCAACTGAAACGACTAAACCAATTTGACCATCTTTAGTATTTACAAATTCTAAAATCTAGAAACATGACGTTTATTCTTATATAGAGGAAACAGTGCATGTTTTTTAAGAGCCTGGCATAAAACTTAATTTGAGCCATAATGAATGGCATGTTGAAAAGAAAATTAATTTAGATTTAAATGGAGTTAAAGTCTATCTCATAGATGATACCGTGTGTAATTCTAATTCTTTGATGCAACATTTGTTGATGATGGATTTCTTCATTATTTACCATTATGCATTCTTGCATTGATTTTCTTTATCATCTACCACATGATTGTGCTTTATTTGATTGATCTTTTTTTCCACCGACTGTGATATTCTTGATTGATCAATTCATGAGATATCAATTGGGAGTTCTTTTTAAGAAAACTCTGCTTGCAAGCTTTGTTAGATGGTCCTTTAAATCAAGCACATGATCATTAGATGTCTATCAACTTGGATGTCTGGGGAGAGAATTGTCACAAATGACTTGATGTTCTGACTCATCTTGTTTTTCTCTGGAATCTTTGTGAATGCATAACATGCAATAGTTTGATAATGGGTTAGGTTTTTTAATTTTTGTTCTTTATGCAATGGTTCTTAGTATTTAAATAAGGATTCATGGTAGTTTTAAACTTCCTTGGGTCTAACGATATGTGTTCCAATCCTTTTGGCTGATAATGTTGTTGTTTTTCACTCTCCTTATCATTTCTGCTTCCTGTCTGCAATTTAAGTTTTTTCTGGAATGTTCATCATGTTTCAGCTACATTTTCAAGTTTTCTTTCTCTTTTGTTTTTATTTTTCTTTGTTCTGATTTAAATGTAGAAGTTTGTATTAATGCTGTGACGAAGCACACAAAGAGAAATACTATGTTGTTGGTTGTGTGGTGTTATCCTCCATCGATGTTTTTAAAATGGCACAGATGCCTATGCATAAATAAATTGAGATTGCTTAGGGATTGGGAATGGACCTTTTTATTCTTGCTTGTGTTTGTTGATTCTATGGTGCTCCAGAGCATGTGATTTTCTGTCTGGTACCACTGGAATTACTGAATGCCTCAACGCAAGTCGCTAGACGGCAATTTGTTTATGTTTTTGATTGTTTTGATTTGCTAGTTGTAATTAATTATGAAGCATCAAGTATTTCTGACCTCAGAAACTCATTGATGAACAATACATTGAATGTTCTGGTACTAATCTAAGTATGTTTTGTGCATTTTCACCTGTCCTCTTTACTTTGGTGAAGTCTAACATACTTATCTTGCTTTTGTTGGTGTTAAATGTTTTATCTATGAACTTTATATTGCATAATATTGATACATTTATAATTATGTTTTTGAATTGCTTTGATACACTAATTCATGCTACACAGTTATGATGATGTTTTTTCTTTTACAAATTTCCCCTTCTCTAGATTGCTGCTATATTCTGCTAGTTTTCTTCCAAAATTTTGTTAGTGTATTTCCATTGTATATGTTAGTAAACTAATTTCATTTTTACGCAATTTATGATTGTGCAATATTTATTATACCCTGTTCTATGAGAGACTATAATGTTTCTATCTGCATCTTATACATTTATAATTGAACGATAAAAGTACATCATTTAACATACTAACGTAGTCGTTGCTTGTTTTGTAACTTAATATATACTATTGCATATATACGTATCATGTTTCTATACACAATTTATGATTGTGCAATATTTATTATATCCCATCTACCCAACAAGTCTCTGCGGCTACTAATCCACCTTGGCATTCAAAGAAGATATGTCAATCACTTTCATTTTCTTCTTCACTAAAAGGACATGAAATTTGACATTAAACCCCTCGTCTTATGAGTTTTTCTCTCTTCAGAAAACACCCCCTTGCTACCCTCCACGTGAAAACATCAACGTTTTTTGGTACTCTTAACCTCCATAACTTTGTCCACTAACTAGTTATTTTGGCTCTTTTAGTAACTAATGATGTCTCCAAAGTCAAAGATATTTTACTGTCGTAGGTGCCTTTGCCAAAAATAAGATTACTGCCATTTGTGCCAATGGCGCAGAAACAATTTCTTTTAGTGCTGTTTGTTATCAATAGATTGAGAAGATTGAAATTTTCGCCCATTCATTGATAAGATTATTGTTCTATGATATCTATGGGAATCTATAACATGTTCAATTACAAGTCTTGATATTCAATAATTTGAGTTCTGTTTGCAGATGAATGTTTCATGTATATTGGTTTGAAACACATTATTTCTGGTGAGCACGAGAAATCTCTCTTTATTGTCGGTCGTATCATGATCTGCAAATGAATGGAAGTGTTGTGTGTAGCAGGGGGTAGAGTGAGTTCTGAGATTTTTCGCAATCGATGTGTGTGCCTCTAATTCCCTTACATGTAACAGGTTCTATATCGTTGATCGCTTATGTATCTCTGAATCCTTATGCACAAAATAGGAACTGCATTGATTTCCAAGGACACTATTGAGTTGCTTCCGGGAAAACGTTATCATGGATGCGTGTTTCCAAAGAGAGCATGCCCTGTTGCTTCCTTATGTATGAGACTAAGTTTGTCGGAGAAAATTTTGAGAAGTCTACTTGGTCATAAGATCCTTCATGATCGATTTTCCGGCCTTATCAAAGCATCCACTACTGTAAAGTTTCCTCTAGAATTGGAAAGAGACGGGAAATAGCGTCACTCTTAGTAAATACCACTTGTGCATTCACGATTGGTCTTGTAAATACCAAAACAGAAGAGAATAAAGTAAGGAAAAATAATTCGATTTTCTGTTCTGATGAAGTAGTCTGAACTCTGCTGGTGTGCTAATTTCTAATGTGTATTTTTTTCATTAGCTAAATTGTTAGCCTAGTGTATTGAAGATTAATATTTCAATATAAATCTTGCCACCTTGGTCTTGGGCACTAAAGTGTATATATTGGTTCTCTTCCAAATTTGTCTTTGGGTTTCGACAACTAAAGAATGTTGCAGTGTCTCTTGATGCTCAGTTTTTGAGTTAAAAAAATGAATGTTCCCCACTCTTCCAAAAATAAGGGATTGCACTTGCTAACTAAAATAAGATTTTTGAATTACAAAAGTTCATGTGCATGCATGTGAAGTAGAGTTAAGCAAGCAGGGCAGAACTTCAGAGTAAGATTAATTTTCTCTTCTTTTTCTTTGCATCTCCCAATTTTCTATATTTCTTTTCCTCTCTTTTTGGATGCAATTTATATTTAAAAATATGGTTTTTGTTGCCAAGTTACCTTATTCTTTTTTGGGAAATCACTGATAAGTTGCATACTTTCTAACAAATCTCAGCTACTGAAACTTATTTCACATACAAACAAGTTTGTGTATCCTTTATTTTATTTATGTTTCTCGTACAAATCAGTGAGCAAGAAGGGGAAATTTTGGTATTATAAAGATACCAAGCTCAAAAAGACAAAATAATATCTCCAAAAAAAAAACACGTTTTTGAGTAATTTATGAGTAGGAGTGCATATGCTTAGATTGTTGTAATTTAGGAGTAGGAATTCCTAAATTAAGTTCTTAAATGTTAATACTAGGTTTATCTTTTAAATTAAGTTCTTAAATGTTAATGTAGACTTGCATGCTAATACTAGGTTTATTTTTATTTCATTCTGTTGGGCTTGTTTAAATTTGCAGAGCAATTTTGCCTAATATTTCTAAATTAGTATGAAAGTAAGAATATAATTTTTAATTTTATACATGATTTGAATGTGGAGTTGGAAGATGCAAAGACTGCTTGAACTAGGACCTAAAAAAATCATTTTGTAGCTTGTGTCATAGAAGTGTGAGTATAACCAGATGAATTTTGCATAGGTGGCATGGTTGGAAGCTACAACTACATCCTTACTAGTAAAATGATTAAATTTAATATTTATCTAGTTTGTGACTCATACTAGTTTGTGAATCAGAGAGTCTTTTGTCACTAAGGATCATTAATTTTAGTAGGTGAATGTGACAATTATCTTTTAAACTTTTATTTTGTAGTCATGTATCTTGTAGACTTTTAACTTAGGATATCATATACTCTTTGATGCAGGTTCATGTGTCATTTCTCCTTATTTGGTACTCTTATTCGATGAGGAGTTTGTTAGCAAAGTATGATTTATATGTCCATCGCAGTCAAATTAGATTTCTTTTCCTTAAACACGTGAGCTGAGATTAATTTAAAAGGAAATCTAGGTTGAATTTTAGATGCTCATAGATTTTTGGAAACTTGAAAAATTACTTTGTATTTGATTATCAAATTGTAACATTGAGTACCACTATCTTATTTTGAGTATATTAAAAATTACATTTACTAGGTATGCAAATTAGGTTGTTGATTCGATATAGAATATTGAGTATATTATAGTTCTTTATTGGCCGTATGATCATTGTTCTAATTAATTTTATATTTTTTAATGGCAAATGTAAATATCTGTAATTAGTTGTGTTATCTCAAGTCTCAACCCAACAAGTCATCTACTCAAGCAAGAATGTGAGCTTCTAACTTTGGATGTGCACTATATTAACAATACTCATTGGCCATTCATTTGATTTCAACAAATAACGTCCAACCTAAACGAATATTCACATTTCTTTGATCACATGTCTTTCTCGCTTCACTTTGTTCTAAATTCCATGGTACACACATACTATTTAACAACCCAAAACTAACTATGGTGGTCTTCGTCTACTACCATGATGCGATTTGTCTATAATTAAAGTATATCTAGCCGTTGGTGCTTGGAGACGAGTCCAATTAATCAAAATGTCATCTCTAAATTTACATTTCACATTTTGAAAAAATATTTCATCATATCAACTTCATTATCAACAAGTTTAGAAACATCGGGATTAACAATGTTTGCTTTAAAATCAAGATTTCAAACCAATGGCAACCTAAACATCAGTTGGCTTCACATCAATGGAAGACTCAACAATGTTTGATTTCACATCAATAAAAACATCGACATTGTTTGAATTTGGATCAAAAGTGTGTTATAAAAAACCATATTATAATTAACCATATTATAATTTAGAAACATCAACAAAATAAAATGAACCTAGAGCAATCAGGTTTCTAAATGGATATATAAATATAATAAGATACCTTCTTCCAAATTCCTAATGTAATGCGATACCTTAACTATTCTATCAAACTAAAAATTGAAAGATAAAACATTAGATTACTTAAACTTAAAATTCAAAATACTTAAACTTAACTGTTGAATTTCTTAGTAGAGAAAAACAACCGGTTGATTTCTCCCTATTGAACCATTCATCTTTTTCTCATTTTCCACAATATTCTTAATCAGCAACTGCCCAAGACATATCATTCTCAAAAATCCAGTGACATACCTCAATTTGACCCGGGCCAGACCCAAGAGACATAAAAGCACCATGAGTGGGACTCCAATCTGATGTATCCAAATGACAAACAGCAACACCTTGATTAATTTTATCCTTAGTTTCCGGGTCAAGTAGCTCCGCTTGATAAACCCTAACCTTAGGAACCGAGTGACAATAATAAAGCAAATACGGAAACAAGCTCTGATGACATGAAACAGACTGGGCCACTTTTCCACCATTAATCCCACTAACGCGACCCACCATGACATCCTTCTTCGACCCATTTACATTCTCGGTAGTTCGAACCACAACATTTCGACCCAAAACCGAAGTTGCAAAGTCGATCATATCCTCAATAGACCCCACACATTTTTTTGTCTCACCTCTAGCAGGAACTCTCTCACATTCACCCAATGAATCTCTCAACATCTTTTCCATTGAACCATTATCCGAAGCATTGAATAACCCCTTCATCTCATCAATCTTTGAAGTAGAAAACGGTAATTTTGCAAGAATACTCCGGGGTAAAAATGACCTTTTAGGTAATTTATCTCTGATATCAGGCATAGGCATTACTACCCCTTCTTTCAACATTTTTTCCCTATAAAACTTACCCGGTTCAACCCATGTTTTGACCAAACTTCCATTCACCGTGCTCTTTTTCACTTCCATAGAAGTACTTAAACTCAGACTCGCGTTTGTGTACTTTGCAAAAGAAACACCTTCTTTAGAATACTCTTTGAAAGTGTTGTCAACACCATAACCCTTAAATTCAACCTTTGTTTCACCACTTGATGTTTTAGCATAGCTTGTGAATGTATCAGTTCCTTCATTGAAGGATTTTCCATAGTTATCAAAACCAATTTTCGCTGCATTTGCGGTTTTTGCATAGCTAGTAAAAGAATCAGCACCAACGTTGGCATTTTCACGGTAAGTTGAAAACGTTTGAATTGCACCGTTACCTCCGTTAGCATAGTTACTGAAAGTATTGGTCGGGTTATTCATATCTACACCGTAACCTTTGAAACTGTCGTTACCAGAGTTTGAGGTTTCGGCATAGTTTGAAAAATCCGATCCCACAGTGTTGGAGCTTGTTCCGTAGTTTGTGAATTCTTCAGTGGGGCCATTACCGTTTTTACCGTAGGAAGTGAAAGATTGGCCACCGCCGTTACCGTTTTCGGTGTAAGAGTTGAAGGATTGAGTTCTACCATTGGCGTTATCGGAGTAAGAAGTGAAAACTTCGTTTGGAACGTTGGTTTCGGTTGCGTATTGCTTGAACTCACCGCTGCCGCCGGTGGCTCCAGCGCCGTAAGTGTGAAAGCTTTGATCGGCGACGTTGGCGTCCGTAGCGTAGCTGGTGAAAGTTTCTTTATGGCCGGCAGAGTTTCGGCTGTAGCGACGGAAATCGTTCACCTCTCCGTCAGAGTAGTTTTTGAACGAGTCGTGTCCATCGAGTGGACTCGTTCCGTAGTTGGTAAAATTCTTGTCGCTGTAAGCCTTGAAATTTGCATCACCTTCGCTCTTCTTGAGACTCTCGGCTAATTCCGGGAAGCAGAGGATGTTCGCGGCCGAGCAAAATTCCGGCAGGCGTGTGGATAGCATGTTGCCTGAAGCTAGCTTTGCAAACGTCGCTGCTTCCACGGTAGATAGCGGTGAAGCCTTGGAGAACAGGACAGACGGTTTTGGTAAACCGTTGCTGATCTCTTTATCCCAATACCGATTCACAAATGCTTTTGGTGTGAATGGGTTTTTGTCTCCGGTGACCACATCTCCGACGGAAATTACCTGCATGGATGAAAACCCATTTCAGATATAATAATGATGAGCATGAAACAATAGAAAAAAATGAAATCAATGAAAAAAAGAGATTCTTACAGTGAGAGATGAGAAGAGAAGAAAGCGGCAGATAAGGTTGAGTGGTTTGTTCATGTTAAATATTAGGGTTAGGGTTGCTATCAATGGAGCAGTCAAGGAAATATACTACAAAGGCTAGTTTTCTTTTCAATATAGAATTTTCCTTCAATATATATATGTATTGGCATGACGCTGACTTTGGTCGTGGTCTTTGGGCCACGGTCTCTTTTTGTACATATAAACTAGTTTCCTCAATAAACCTCTTAAATTGCTTACATTTTCACTAAAATCTTATTTATTAAAGTTAACCCGGAAGCAAATGTTTGCCCTAATTTTAACCTAACCTTAATGGTTAATTTTACTCTAATACCCCTGTTTAATTATTAACTCTATTTTTTCCTTCTCAGCAAAATTAC
>Ga0315914_1006859_pt1 | contig 15981 bp, 2 predicted proteins | sample MpolenodulesMG_FD_203920 | JGI IMG/M metagenome (GOLD analysis project Ga0315914, IMG submission 203920) | Medicago polymorpha root nodule microbial communities from Los Angeles, California, United States - elongated nodules | ecosystem: Host-associated > Plants > Roots > Nodule | place: USA... | reverse complement strand
CTCCCCCACATTTTCAACCATCTCACTCAATGTCTATTCAATACAAAAATAAGAAAGAAAAAATAAATAAATAACTTGTGCGGCAAGCAAAGCAAGTAAAAAAAGTGGCGCAAAAATTCAAAATTTGGGCAACACAGTAGCATGAGTTAACTCACGCTAGTGTTATCTTCCTGCGTGAGTTAACTCACGCAGCACTTACAACTAGTGTGAGTTAACTCACGCTCAGCCCTATCACGTACTGGAAAAAAATGATATACAGGCACAAAAATCAGGAAAATCGGATGAGTTTTGGGGATATATATATTACCTATTCTTTGATGCTTGATGAGCGTAGAAATTTGCTTCCTGACGATTTGCAATGATTTGGAACGAAGATTTTGACCCAAAAATTTGCACTTATTGGGTTTTTGGAGGTGGAGGGAAAGAAAAAATGGAGTTGTGTGGTTGCTTGCTGGGTTTTGAATGAAAATAGTACTCAGCGTGACTTAAGTCACGTAAGGGCAATATCGTCTTTTCACTTGGGAATGAGCGAAACCGTTTGGGTAAAGAGCAGAACTCGAAAAGTTATTCATAATTTGAATATTAAGTCATTTATCCAATTTTCCCTCATGAAATTGAGATCTTTCGTTAGAGACATTCATAGAATAATCGTAACATCGAATATAAAGGTTAAAATAAAAAGTAAATTACACTCCCCTCCTCTCAAAAATGCTTGAATTACACTTCTCTCTCATCTTATGTTAAAATATACACTTCCCTCCCCTCTTATTCAAAGCATATTAGAAAATATTTCACTCCACTCCCTTGAGAGAAGCTTGAATTACATTTTCCTTCTCTTTTATGTTAAAATCTCTGTTTTAGTCCCTCAATATTTTTTTTTTATTTCTAATAATCTAACACACTTAAAAGAAAAATAGCATTGCGGGTTCATTTTAATATAATCAAATTTTGAATACATGCCTTTCTCTATTTATTTTTTTTTTGGTCAAGGTCTTTCTCTATTTTTTATTCACAATTTCATTAACATATAGTTTTAAATCCTATTATAAAATATGAAACAACCCAAAATAAAATTAAAATATGTGAAAAATTACAAAAGTCGATTAAGTATGGTTATTTAAAAGTGAATTATACACTCTAAATTATAAAATTAATAACAAAATATTTAAATTCAATTGTTATTGACATTTAGATTATAAAGAAACAAATTTATATTTTTTAAATGGTGATTCAAAATTAATATATATTATACAAATATTTATTTATGTTAAAATATATTAAAGTGTAGTCCATATTTAATTATTAAGGGAGCGGGTTGTAATTCAAACATCTTATAGGGGATGAGAGTGTAAATTTTACTTTTCAAGGGAGGAGAGTGTATATTTTAACATAAGAGAGGAGGGTAGTGTAATTCAAGCATCTTTGAGAGGAGGGTAGTGTAATTCAAGCATCTTTGAGAGGATGGAAGTGTAATTTACTCTAAAATAAAACTAACATAATAATAAAAAAAGATCCTAATTATTGTTATAAATCTTTCAATTTCCATATGATTCAAAATTTTGAAGGTCCATTTACGAGAATGACAAAATAAAATAAGGAAGAACACAATAAAACAATGTTTGTATTCATCTCATTTTTCAATCAATACCAACACCAACATTGTTAACATTAAGGACACATGTCTGTCGCATTTCACTATGGAAATGTCTGTCATTAGTCATTACCATCAAAATTTCAAAATCGTTTGCAAAAATCTAAAGAAACAACAAAGAAGAAGGTTTGTCTTTTCCCAATTCAAGAATCCTGTTAAAAGTTAACAGAAAATTTTCTAAAAACACTAAAATTGAAGGAAAATTAACAGTGTTAATAGTGAAGAGAGGGGTTTGTCAATTTGATAAAAACTCAAGGAAGATTAGTGTAAGTTTTAAAACTAGAGGGAATGTTAGTGTCATTTTATTAGACCTCAGGGGAGGTGAATGTTATTTTCCCTTTTAATAATACTCCTCTTGTCACCTAAATTGAGAATTTTATCGAAAAAATTGTGCCAAATTACGTCTAAAGATTGAAATTAATTTTATCAGCGATTTGCCCCATTTGGTCTGATAGTGCTAAATAACTATTATGGGTTTCCCTAATTAAAGGGTTAAACACTATTCCAATTTGTTCGGTCAACATATTAACCATTTCATGGTTACAATCCTCCATTTGATGTCTTAAAGCAGCCAATGAAGCATTGGTCAGTGATTGTTGAGGATTCGAACTAGGAACACTTGGCCCAGGATGATAAATTTGAGGGTGAACCGTATTCAAATTCTCTGAAACATTAGATGGATTATTATGGAGGCCTACCATAAAGGATGGAGGCATTCCATACGGTTGGTTCCTAAGATTTGGTGGATCAAAAGACCATGGATTTTGAACTAACGGATTACCAAAATTCACGTTAGATTGTGTAACCGCTGCAACCGTCGAAGTTGTAACGGGAATAGTTGATGATATTTGAGCAGAAATTGTTGCCTGCACTGTTTCATCAACACTTGTGCCATGAGATGGCGTCGTTTGTAAACTTTGTAGTGGAATTACATTTAATGATGTATTTTCCACCGATGCCCTTGTTGGGCTTGATGGTGGATCATTACTGCGAGTAGAACGTACCATTTGTGGAAGTTTCTTTTTATTCCTCGAGAACATACACTACAAAAATCACAAATTTGAAAAAAAACAAAACAAATTTTCATGAAAATTTAAACAAAAGCACAAACTGTCTCACTGGGCATGCCAATTTGTTTACCCTGGATTTTGGTAACTACTGAACTGATTTAAAACAAGTGCTAGCAAGATCAACCAGCAAATCTCAAGACATATTGTGCTTGATTGTTTTCCAGAAAATTATGATTGTTCTTGGTACTAAGTAGCGAACAATAAATATAACCGTCGAAATCCAGACACAGGGTAAGACCTGTCGAGATTATCTTCAAGGGATCGATGTGAAAGCTTAAAAGTAAAGAGTAAAACGAAAAAAGAGTCTAAAAGATAAACTAGAATTAAATTAAAATGAAAGTAAAGTGGTGCACATATTCATACATTAGGACTTGTTGCTCATTTCTCCTTATGTGGGTGGATTGTTTGAGCGTAAGTTTTCAGTATGATTGAATTGTGACCCGTTTTCCATAGAGAAAAATGCTACTTATACTAAGTAACTACCTACAGACACGTTCGAAACGTAACTACTATTAACTACTACATACATATTTGAATTTCAAATAACGTCTCTTCGACAAGAAACCACTACTCAGCTCCTCCTTTTGATGCCAACCTTCCTTCGACATCTTCTTTGCTCTGTTGAACCATCCTCTTGATCAACACATCTTCTAGACTTCACTTCGACAATCGAACTTGAGAATCAAGCTCATTTCATTCTCTTTAAATCTTAGGTCAAACTTCATTGACCACATTTATTATAGTCTGTCGAAAATACAGGCTAACACTACCCCATAAAGAAGAACATAAAAAATCATCACAAACCGAGAACTTAGTTTCTTGAAGGCACAAAATATAAGATCCCTTCTCACCAACCAACTTTTGGGATCCCTTTCATTTCTCACATCCACCCAACCCCATAACATTCCAAGATATGATCTTCATCCCCAACTCTTCCCAACTTTAGGGATTCCTTCCGTTTCTCACATTCACCCAACCCCATAACATTCCAAGATATGATCTTCATCCCCAACTCTTCCCACCCCACAACACGGCACAAAAAAACCTAACAACCCCTCACCGCCAAGTTGCCCTCTACCCATTCCTGATCACCTAAAGCACCTTCTTTTCCCTCCCAACTCTAGATAATAAATTGAACATATTCATTTTATCCCCATTGAACTTAACACCAATTGCCTTTCCTATTCCTCGCACGTCATCAACTACCACCTCCTCTTTGCCATGTATAACCACTCAATGTTTTCAATCATTATTCAGTGACACCAAAAAAGAGTCAGATGCCTGAGATTCCCTATTCACCACTCCAATAAAACAATTGTCATTTTTACCCCCTCTATGCTTTCGAACATCCTTCTTCAAAAAATTTCTTCGATTTTTAGGTCCCAAAAGTTTTTCATGCACTTTTGGTCCCTCATTTTAAGTAAACTCATATGTATAACTTATGTTTTTGAATAAAATTTTGCAGAAAAATTTATGATATTATAAGAGTCTCTCCCAAAAAGAATTATATATTTTTTTAATAAAGCATGAATTAAATATGAAAATTCTAATTTTTTGTGGGAGAAATTTTTACAATATTCTACATAATTTAGTTAAAAAATACAAATGCTACACATGAATTGACTTAAAAATAAAGATCAAAAGTGATGATTGAAATTTTTAAAGGACTAAAAATCGAAGAAATTTTTTAGAGTAACTAAAATAAAAAGTTGATATATTTACAAGAACAAAAACATATTTAACCCTATATTAAATAATTTCTTATCATATCATCTAATAGATTAAAAAATATGACATGTTATATATTTAATATTTGATTTTTTTTTAAGATATATATTTAATAATTGATTTATAAGACATAATGTATTAAACTTTTGTAGCTCATATTTACATTAGGAAAAAAAGATAGATGCTCAATATTCTATTTTTTTTCTTCAAATAACATAGTTGATAGAACTTCATCCTTAAAATGAATAGAAAGATATACTGAATTCAAACTCCGACCAATGAACCAATATTTAAAAGGAAATGTTAACAAGTTAAAACATTAAAAAAAAAATTTTTAAAACATAAAATTTATCAATTATTTCATATTTTGAATCCTTAACGAGTGCCCTTATTTATTAACACGTTGAGACACTCATTTTTTGATACTTAAATGAGTCTCACGTGTACACATCACTTATTTATAATTTTTTAATAGTAGTACTTAATAAAAATTCAATCCCTCGAACCCGACATCTCACAAAAATTTCTTAAATGAGACCCATTAATCAACTATCAAAAACTTTATATCATTGCACTTCAGTTTTTAATATTAAAAATGTGGGGGTCCTACTTAAAAGTGGGGGTCTTATAAGACCTTAAAAATAAGATTCTCCCCAATAAAGGTACCTAATAGGTTAGGTATCGAGTCTTAAATGGTTAAGACTCTCCCATTAGAGATGGTCTTAGGGCATTTGTTAGAAAGATCCATGTTTAAAATATAAATACCTCAAAAAAAGATATTAAATTATGAGTGAATAGGTAAAACCCCCCGAAAATTGTAACTTTCGTCAAAAACCCCTCTGACTTTTAAGAAACTTTAAAAACCCCTCATATTGTTAAACGTTAGTCAATTACCCCCCTCCGTTTGTTTTGGCCCTTAAATGACTTTTTTTTTTCTTTCTTCGTCTTCTTCCTTCCACTTTAATAACATCATCATCATCATCTCACTACTATACATCCATAACTAATTATAAATGTGCTAATTTAAAGAACTGATTATGCTATTTCTGCAAAAATTGAATATGCTTCTATATCCAACAACACTGGACTAAGGTCACATTCCAACTCTAATTTAAAGAATACTCCTGATTTGAAATATGGTAACTTCAAAAAATAGGCTTTCCATGAAAATTGTGAAGTTCTTATGAGTGAACATGTCCCTTGCATTCAGCTTTAATACCTTTGAGAAAACAAGCTTTCTATGAGAAAAAATTTTAGATTTATAACTTTCTGGAATTTTTTATAAATATTGATGAAGATGATGAAAAAAGTGGAAGGAAGAAGATGAAGAAAGCAAAAAAAAATTTAAAAAATAGTCATTTAACAGGCAAAACAAACGGAGGAGGGTAATTAACTAACGTTTGACAATTTTAAGAGGATTTTTGAAGTTTCTTAAAAATCAGGGGGGTTTTTGACGAAAGTTACAATTTCGAGGTTTGCCTATTCACTCATTAACCATTCATTTTTCATATATATGTTGTGATCATCGTTGTCCCGTGCGAAGCACGGGTTCATGATCAAGTTAGAAAAAAAAGATAGATGCTCAATATTAATTTTTTTTTTTTGTCAAATAACATTAGTCAATAGAACTTCATTGTTAAAAATGAACAAACAGAATGTACGAAATTCAAATTCCGATCCAAAATGATCTATATTTAAAATATAATTATCCGTCCTCTCAATCTTGATTCAGTTGGTAAGACAATGCATAGTATATGCGGTCGAGATTCGAACTCCATACGCCAAAAAAAAATAATTACATAAAAAAATATTAAACATATTAATGATTTTATCATATAATAACGCACTAGACTAAAGCAAATTCTCTCTTCACCATTCGATTCCCCCCACCCAAATCCTCAAATCAAAACCCTAACCCTAATTCTTCAAATCAAATCCTCTTTTCCACAACAATGGTGTGCATACGCAAAGCCACCGTAAACGACCTACTCGCGATGCAAGCGTGCAATCTCTTCTGCTTACCAGAAAATTACCAGATGAAGTATTATCTCTACCACATCCTTTCATGGCCTCAGCTTCTTTACGTTGCTGAAGATTACAACGGGCGTATTGTTGGGTATGTTCTTGCGAAGATGGAAGAGGAGACAAATGAGTGTCATGGTCATATTACTTCTCTTGCTGTGCTCAGGACTCATCGGAAGTTGGGGATTGCTACTAAGCTTATGACTGCTGCTCAGAATGCCATGGAACAGGTTTGATTTGTTTTGATTCTGTTACAAGTTTGTTTTTTTACTCGGTTACATCGAGTTCAGATTTGTATCGCGGTAAAAATAGCAGATAACTGATAAGCTAGCTTATAGTTGATAGAGGATAAGTTAGGTGATTGAATTTGTAGTGTTCATTAAAATTAAAGGTTGAACTAACTTAAAAATATGAAATGACATAAAAAAATTATATATTCAAGTAATATATTTTAATTTTTTTCAATCAAGATTACAAGGGTAAAATTGGAATAAAAGATGATAAGCTAGAAGCTACATGAATTAGCTTATAAAAAAATGCTATAAGCCCATGAGAAAGTGACGGTTACTAAACGGGTCTTTTCTAGTCAAATGAGCTTATAAGACATAAGCTATAAGCTCAAAAAAGTGTCTTGCCTTTTTATCGGAATGATAGACACAGGTGGAAGATTGTAGGATCCATTAGTAGACCATTTAATGAAATGGGTAATCTATAAGCTATAAGCTATTTGAATTAGCTTATTAAAAAATGCTATAAGCTAGTAAAAATAAGCTATACGCTCATGAGAAAATGATGGTTACCAAACAGGACTTTTATAGTCAAGTGAGCTCATAAGACATAAGCTATAAGCTCAAAAAGTGTCTTGCTGAATTTATGTGAATGATAGACCGGTGGAGGATTCATAGTAGTCCGTTTATTAAATTGGATCCCAGTAGTCTATTATTTATCTCTCTGTAGTCCACTTATGACTGCTGCTCATAATGCTATGGAACAGGTTTTGTGATTCTGTTGTTATAAGTTTGTTATGATTTACGAGTTTGTTACTGGTAGAGTTAGTTAGTTAGAATCATTTTTGAGTTAGTTAGGTGTTTGTGACTATGGTCCTGTTTGGTATAAACAACTTAATTAAGTGCTTATGGCATAAATGTTTATCATATAAGTGCTTTAAGTATAAGCCGTTTATATAGCATACAATAAATTAAAATCAAACTATTTGTATATAAGCTATGAAAATGAACTGGAAATAGGCTTTCAAGTGCTTATGCTGGTAGATAAGATCGAATAAGTAAATCCAATTCCAAACAGGCCGCAACTATCTGATACAGTTTTGTTATAATTAAGCTCTTGACCGCCGCGGCCGCCCATAACGCTATGGAACACATTTTTACTGATTTTGTTACAAGTTTGTTTGGATTAGTTAGTTACATCACAATGTTAAGTTACAACTTACAAGTCTGTTTGGATAAACTACCTAACTAAGCTATAAACATTTATCATATAAGTGCGTACATATAAGCTATTTATATAATAAAAAATAAATTAAAGTCAAACTGTTTTCATAAAAGCTACACATTGTTTTAATAAGTTATCCTAGGGAGCTTATGGAAATGAGTTAAAAACAGCTTATAAATATGTTGTTATAAGTTTGTTATAATTTACACATGTCTGTTAGTGTTAGAGATAGTTGGAATCGTTTTTAGAGTTTGTTGGGAGTTTGTGACTATGGCCCTTTTGGATAAGCAACTTAAATAAGCTATAAACCACGTTTTGATAATCAGCTTAATTTTCAGGTTATAGCATAAAATCTTATCATGATAAGAGTTTATGTATAAGCTATTTTTACAACAAAAGATAAAATAAAGTTAAATTGTTTTTGTATAAGCTATTTTTATAAGCTTTTTTGAAGAGGTTATGAAAATAAGTCGAAAACAACTTATTAACTTGTTATTAGCTGTTTTTGTAAGTTTTCCCAAACAATCTCACTACTGCTTATGTCAATTGATAAGATCAAATAAGCAATTCCAAACAGGCCCTAAATGTTTATCATATAAGCGCTTACGCATAAGTTAATTTTATGGTGAAAGATAAATTAGAGACGAATTGTTTTCATTTAAGCTATAAACTGTTTTCATAAGCTATTCTGGGGAGCTTGTGGAAATAAGTTTAGATTAGGTTATACTGACCTAAGCACTTGCAAGACTCTTTGGGAGAACGAAAACAGTTTATGTTTTTAACTTATTTTCACAAGCTCTGTAAGATAAGAGCTTATACGAAAACAATTTAATTTATACGAATACAACTTAGATCTTATACCGAAACAATTTAACTTTGTTATAGAAGTAGATAAACACTTATCATGACAATTGTGTACGAATGCTGCACAGAACGCCATAGAATAGATTTGTCTTGATTCTGTTATAAGTTTGTTTGATTACTTAGCTGTGTCACGGTGTTTGATTACAATTTTACTATTTGAGGTAGTTAAAATCAGTTTTTGATCTTGTTGAGAGTTTGTGTCTATGACCCCGTTTGGGTAACTAGCTTAATCATGTGCTTATGGTATAACCAAAGATTAATTAAAGTCAAATTGTTTTCACATAAGGTATAAGTTGTTTTTTCTTTTCATAAGCTATACTAGAGAGTGTATGAAAATAAGCAGAGAACAACTTGTGGGCATGTCATAAGCTCTATATGCTCTCTCAAACAGTCTCACTAGTGTTTATGTTAGTAGATTAGCTCAAACAGTGAATACTCGATGCAAACAAACCTTGCAACTAGTTTTTACAGATCTGTTATGCTTAAGCTCATGACCGCCGCTCAAAATGCCATGTAACAAGCTTGTTAGACGTTATATTTTGTTTGGGTTAGTTAGTAACTTCTAAGTGTTTAGTTTTAACTTAAGATTTTACTGATAGAGATGGTTATTATCATTTTAGAGTTAGTTGGGAGTTTGATGCTTAGGCATGTTCAGATAAATTACTTAATTAAGTACGTATAGCACAAACACCTATCATATAAGTGCTAAAACTGTTTTCATATAAGCTATAAACTATCTTAGATAGCTTATGGAAATATGCTGAAAAAAACCTATGGACTTGTCATAAACTGTTTCCATAAGCTCTCTCAAAAACTCTCACAATTGCTGAATGACATTTCTTAAGTTGTTTTCATAAGCTCTCACAGTCTCGAATAAGTCAATCCGAACTGGCCCTAACTATCTGTTACGGTTCTGTTATATATAAGCTCACAATCTCCGCCCAAAATACTATGGGACAGGTTTATACTGATTATGTTACAAGTTTGTTCAGATCAGTTAGTTCCATCATGATGTTCAGATACAACATACAAGTCTATTACTGTTGTAATCATTAGAGTTGCTTGTCAAAAAAAGAATCCTTAAAGTTAGTTGGGAATTCGTGCTTGTAACCAAGGTAGACAAACTCGAGATCCTAAGTAAGATCAGGTAGGACCCAGGAGATCGTGAATCGGGTGATCGTAACACGGATCGTAAGATCCTACCAAATTTATAAATTCATATATATTACATATAAATTCATACACATTCATATGAAGCAACATAATTTAATAGAAAAATAACTTTAAATAACACTCAAATTCATTAACAGTAGCACATTAAAACAACTTAAAACAGCTCTAAAACTCAAAACAGTAACACATCACACCTAAAAACATCTTTAAAACTCCAAAACGGTAGCAAATAACACCTATAACCATCTTAAAAAACCCAATGCAGCTGCAGACCAGAACAGAAAAAGAAAAAAAACACTTCAAAAGCTTCAAAACAGTACTCATACAACTCCATAACAATAAAACTTAATCATAATTATCTCAATGATCAATTCCCAAATAAGTAACGTGAGAGAGGAGTTTGAGTGCTAGAATATGGGAATTGCATTGGTAAGGTTCCATGATTTATGGGTGTATTGGAAAATTTCCCTAATTATTGAAGTGGCTTTATTGGGAAGATTTTCAATAATCAATGGGTTTAATGAGGGAACTTCCGGCACGGCGAGGGGATGTGAGATCGTGAACTCGGACGATCCTACGAGTTGGATCGCGAGTTTGTCTACCTTGCCTGTAACTCTGTTACGGTTTTGTAATAGTTAAGCTCATGACCACACCACCACTGAAAATGCCATGGAATTGGTTTCTCTCTAATTCTGTTGCAAGTTTGTTTGTAGTTGGTTTCATCTTTAGAGTTGTTTACATCACACCGAGTCACAGGGTTCAATTACTAGTTTGTGTATTGCTTCACAAAAAAACTACTAGTTTGTGTTTTTTTAATTGACAAGTGATAATAAGTGAGTAGTTATGCAAGTTTTTAAGGTTTGAACACTGGACCTCCTGCTTAAAACCACTCTGGTGTCTATTAACCCACCAACCTAGGAAATGCTTATTATAATGTGTTTAGGTAAACAGTTTGGTGTCTATTATTTCATCAACTTTGAAAATGCTTATTATAGTGTATTTGGGTAAACAATTTAATAATATGTGTATTGAACAAATGCTTATTATGACAAAGAGAAAATGAGAGTAAACTATTTCATATAAGTTGTAAGCTGATTTCATGAGTAGGTTAATGAAATAAGCTAAATGTGACTTGTGAATATGTTATAAGCTATTTTTCTAAGCTTTCACACACCAACACTTGGTCAAGTGATTATAACACAAGATAAGTTGAAATAATCTCCTCCAAATAAACTCAAAGTTAGCATCATCATGTTTAAAATTAGTTCACATCTAATTTAACTATATGTTACAATTTTGTTAGTTAGGTCCAGTTCCAACTAGTTTGGATTAGATTCTAGTTCTAGGAGATTCTCCAGTTTTTAGTCTTAACGTACGAGAAAGTCTTACGAGGTTATTAGTGATTCTGTTGCAAGTTATTTATTAAGAGTTAGTTATATCACAATGTTCAGTTACTAACTGCTACAACTATAGTTAGTCGACACCGTATTAATAATTAATTTAAGTTAGTGCATGTGTAAGACTGTAACTATTAGTTACAGTTTTGTTAGTTGGGTCCAATTAGTTTAGCTTGTAAAAGATTCTTTGCTGAAATAAGAATCTAATTCTTAACTTACGTGTACTAAATATGTTTTTATGAGTTTACTGGTGTATATGGACTAGTTTGATGAGAGTTTATATAAAGATGAGCTGCAATGGTTGATTCTGACATGTGAGAATTTATTAGAATATTCATAATTATTATAATATTATTATTTCAATCACTCTTTTTGTACGAATATTTTGTTGAAAATTTTATTCAATTTGCATTTCAATTAGTTGTGACACTTCGGGTGCGTTTGAAATAGCCTTTACAATTTATCTGGTCTTAATCTTGTGGCATAAACACTTGTGGCGATTATGGAAAAGTTAGATGGGAGAGTTTGTTAAAAGGTTGTGGTGGAAGAGTTGAGTTTTACTTATTAGAGAGTGAGCTATTAGATAAAATGTTCATAGGTATTACGATATCATTTTAACTTCTTTTTTTCCCACAAGTGTTTACTTGGGAAGTTTTTCAAAATTTGCTCATAGTTGGTTGTCTATGTATACCACAATTCAATTCAGTTAGACACTTTACGGATATGCTGATTTTCTCTCATCTTGGAATTTCTCTCTTTATAGAAGATCCTTTAGTTCTACAATTCTATCTGTTAGGAGTTAGATTCATGAAGTTAAATGTGTTCTTGTAATGGGACTTTGTGTAAAATTTAATTTGATTACTTACTGTGTGTGATACAGGTGTTTGGTGCTGAGTACGTGTCTCTGCACGTCAGGAAGAGCAACCGTGCTGCTTTTAATTTGTACACAGAGACCTTGGGGTACAAGATTCATGATGTGGAGGCTAAGTATTATGCCGATGGTGAGGATGCTTACGACATGAGGAAGCAACTGAAGGGGAAGACGATACATCCACCACAGCATCATCACCACCACCACCACCATGGCGGTGGTTGTTGTTCTGGGGAAACCAAGGGGAATGCTAAAGCCTGATTGTGTATGCAATCCCCTACCCCCACCACATTATTTTTGCCAGTTTCTTAAGTGTCTTTGTTGTGGAAACAATCAGAACTTTGTTGACCAGTTTGATATTGACAAGATGGTAATATGTTGCCGAATAATGCTCTGTTACTTGTTGTACGCTTATTTAGTTATGTTCACTATTTTGTCGCTTTACAATGTGCATTTTTACTATTTTATTTTTTAAATGAATGCACCTGTTTGTGGTTCATCATGTCATGATGCTTAATTATGGTTGCATTCAAATATCTTTGCTTTTATGTCATGGGGTATACACAGAGAGATGGCAGAGAGATTTGTTAATTCAGAGAGAAAGAGGTGCAAAGTTAAACTGAATATCTGTCTTTGTCAATGCTTAAACTATACTGTCTGGACTAATTATACTAGTTATTCTTTGTGACAAACGTTAATTTTGGAACAGTTCTCGCGTATGCTTTTGGTTTTATGTATGTATTAGGACACGGTCGACTCATGTTGTCTTCTTCGGATATGTTGGATGACTGTCAACGCTCTGTGTTTGTTCCCTAAAAAAAACACCCTCTGCCTATGTAACTAACAAAAACAAAGTCACTCTTGTATAATCCAAATGTATGTATTTTGTTCAGCTAAGACAATATCTAGTTAGAGTATATATTTCTGGATTATAAACTGTAATCGGTCTCATGCCTCAACTATGGCAGCAATCCAAAATCACAATTGTCCAACTATTTATCCAGTCTTGTTAAGGAACAAAGTGATGTTGGAGAAGTTGCACTGTATTTTACCGTCACATTATCTATATTTATTACAACGAGGGACATGACACATGTGAGCTAGATAAAATGGATTGATTATAAATCTTTAGTAGATGTGAGAAAAGGTCAGGTAACGGGTGGTTGGGGCATATAGCTTAGTTTATACTAGATATGACCTAGTTCAGATTTATTGGGCTATAAAATGTGTTTTTCGTCGCCGTAAATAAGACTCGCTTAAGTTTTGGTCCTTGCAATTTTATTTTTTTTTGAAAAACGTCTTGGTAATTTTTTTTGTTTTTTAAATAGTCTATGAACTCACATTTTTGTTGATTTGTCGCATTTTTACCTATGTTGGTAGATGCTGACTGTGCAAAGTTGTCTATGTGGCACACACATGACATTTAGCTCAAACGAAATGGCAACGGACAAATATGACAGTTTTGGTCCTTGCAATTTTATTTTTTTTGAAAAACGTCTTGGTAATTTTTTATTTTTTTTAAATAGTCTATGAACTCACTTTTTTGTTGATTTGTCGCATTTTTACCTATGTTGGTAGATGCTGACTGTGCAAAGTTGTCTATGTGGTACACACATGACATTTAACTCAAACGAAATGGCAGCGGACAAATATGACAGTTTTGGAGGGGGAGGCAGAAGCCTTACTCGATGCCATTCACTTTGCTAATGGGAACAAATGGAACTGGGTTGTCTTCGAGTCTGACTTAGCTACTCCAATGCAAGCTCTATCGTCTCCGGCCATGTTGATTTAGAATTTTATGCTATTGTTTCTAGTATTATTTATCAGTTATCTTTACATTCCAACCTCGAAGTGAAGTTTGTTAGGAGACAAGCGAACATGGTTGCTCATACTTTAGTTAGGGCGACTTGTTCTTGAGCTAGTCATCGTATTTTTTATTCTTATCTTGTATTGAACATTGATTAATTGATGATAATACTCCTTCCGTTTCAAAATGAGTGTCGTTTTAGCCAAAAAAATTGTTTCAAAATGAATGTCATTTTCATTTTCCAATGCAATAATAATAACTTTTTCTTTTCAATTGTACCCTTCAATTAATACTATATGCATTACTTGCAAAATATTATTTTTTCTTTAATGAAAAATAAACCAATAGTTGAGTAGAATAGTTTGGTAAAATAACACCTCCTTTTCTTTTAATTAATGCATTTATTAATATATGTGTAAAAAAGCATTAAAAAACATTCATTTTAAAACAGATAAAGTAATTAACCTTGCTTTGCTAAAAAAAAGAAAAAATTTAGTTACAAAATCCTTTTCTTCATCCAGCACCATCATTCCTCCATCATCTTCTTCTTCAGTTCGATTTCGACCCAATTCCCTCTTTCTCCACACTCCCCACTTTTTCTCTCCCCTCGACAACTACCTCATCAACACCGGCTCCACCACTCCTATCCTCTTTTTCATCAATAACCAAAACTCACTTTCCAGTTTACTCTCAATCTACCACACTACTAGGGTTTTCGCCAAATCAACCAAATAAAAGGACCCATTTGGTTCGTTTACACTTTCACGCCTTTAATTCCTCAAATCTCAATCTGGGTCGTGCTAAATTTCAAATCTTGGTTAATGGGTATGTTGTTTTAAGCAATTTTACACGTTTTGTTGTTGATAATTAAAGAAACCATAGGGTTGTTGAATATCTTATTTATATTTAATTATTTTTAATTTATTTGTTTGGTTTATTTTAAAATTGACATGTTGGGCATAGCAATATATAATGTTCGTTGACTCATCACATTCCATGTAGGAAGAGTATTAAACTTGTGAAGAGTACCAAAGAAGGATTAATACTTTATCTATCAGATGGAGAAGAAAACCGACATGTATCTGCCTCATGAATTGATCATACAAATCATGTTGAGGTTACCGGTGAAGTCTCTTATACGTTTTAAGTGTGTTTGTAAGTCATGGTTATCTCTTATCTCGGATCCTCACTTTGCAAAATCGCATTTTGCACTTTCCACTGCAACACACACTAATAGAATTGTGTTCATGTCAACTCTAGCTCTTGAAACTCGATCCATAGATTTTGAAGCATCGCTTAACGATGACTCTGCTTCTACTTCACTGAACCTTAATTTTATGACTCCCGAATCTTATTCTAACCTTGAAATTAAAAGTTCATGTAGAGGATTTATAGTTTTGACTTGTTCTTCAAGCATTTATCTATGGAATCCATCGACCGGGCATCACAAACAAATACCTTTTCCTCCTTCCAATTTAGATGCCAAATATTCATGTTGTCTGTATGGTTTTGGGTATGACCATTCAAGAGATGATTACTTGGTGGTATTAGTGTCCTATGATACGAGTATAGACCTAGTAGAAGATAATATTTCTTCACATTTGAAGTTTTTCTCATTGAGAGCTAATACATGGAACGATATTGAGTGTCCTGGATTTGCGAAGTATAATCACTTCCCTTATTATATGAATGCAAATGATGATCCCAAAGTAGGGACGCTCTTTAATGGGACTATTCATTGGTTCTCTTTTCGCCATGATTTATCAATGGATGTTATTGTTGGCTTTGATTTAGTGGAAAGGAAACTTTTTGAGATGCCTTTTCCAGATGGTTTTGACCATGAACCTATAGATTGTGATTTGTGGATATTTGGAGAATTTCTAAGTCTATGGGCTATGGAGGATGGAACAATTGAAATATGGGTTATGAAAGAATACAAAGTGCAT
>Ga0315914_1006858_pt1 | contig 15982 bp, 14 predicted proteins | sample MpolenodulesMG_FD_203920 | JGI IMG/M metagenome (GOLD analysis project Ga0315914, IMG submission 203920) | Medicago polymorpha root nodule microbial communities from Los Angeles, California, United States - elongated nodules | ecosystem: Host-associated > Plants > Roots > Nodule | place: USA... | reverse complement strand
TCTAGTAATGTAAGCTATAGGAGACCTACATAATGTATGTATGAAATTAAAATGTTGCGTATACGAATAATAAAAACTATAAAATCAAAGCATGGAAAAAGTTATCAAGCCAGTATCATGGGAGAAAAATTACTTGGTGTTATTGACGTATTTAAAAATTAAATCTCCATCTTTAAAGCTAACATGTGAAGCGGGAAGCACATGAGCGTCAGCTATAGTTTCACCACCTGAATTCTCATCATTAGCCAAAATCATTCCAATAGCACCTACACGAGAAGCTTCCACACCCTTGTCAACTCTACTATTGTCACCTCGAAGACATACCAATATTTTTCCCTTTGCCTTGTGTGGATCAAGAGCTCCATCCTCGCAAAGAAGGCTATAAAAATGAAATAGTCATTTTAAAATAGTCTTTGAGGAGATTGGAAATTGATTACTTAAGTTACAAGATCAAACTTATAGATTAATACAAAAAAAGTTATTTGAGAAGATCAACATAAAACAAAAGCATTCTTACGCATCCTCCACAGATACGTGATCAAATTTGACATCAGCAGCACTTATCAATGGGTACAACTTATGAGGTGGTAAGTCAAGCTCTGAAAGGCTAGCTCCCTAACAATAAAAATTTCAAACAAGTAATTAAACTTACTAAAAAACATTAAAATGACAAAGGAAGTTTGAGATATAAAAAAAATTAAAAAATTGATCCCCAAATTTTACATTTCTAATGCTTAGCGACATAATCAAATACAAATTTTGTCTTTTCCATATCTGAATTTCAATACTTATTTTAACTTTTTCTATCATATATATGATGAACGTTTTCAAATAAAATATAAGGTGTAAGTAATAAACAATATACCTTGAGTATTTTTTTGTTACCAAGAATAACATAACTTGTGAAATCTCTATCAGTTGTGCTTGCAGCAACTGTGAGTGTCCAAGGTTCCAAGTTGGATACAGTACTAGGACCAGGTCCTGAATTTCCTCCAGAAGCCACAACAATGATGTTGTTGGCAACTGCATGGAAAGACCCTATGGAAATACTGCCTTCAGAATATTCTTCGGGTGAACCACCCAAAGACACTGAAAGGACATCAACCCCATCACTTATGGCAGCTTCAAAACCAGCCAAAATGTCTGCATCATAACATCCATCCCAACAAACCTTATAGGCTGCAACTCGTGCTTTTGGTGATCCACCACTTGCTGTTCCATTTCCATAGCCAAATACACTTGCATTAGCAACGAAATTTCCTCCAGCAGTTGATAAAGTGTGTGAACCATGACCTTCACTGTCCCGTGCACTATGAAGCGATACATTTTTAGCTCTACCCGGATTTGCTAGAAAGCCTTTATAAAAATATCTTGCTCCAATAAGCTTCCTACAAAGATGTAATAAAATCCAAATTATGAGCATATAGAAAAATATCAAAGACAATTTATTATATTGGTTTTATTAGGTATTATAGTCGTTTTTTTTTTTTGCAAAGAAAGGAGAGAGGACAAACATCAAGAGGAAACATCGACATCCCAACTAGGTTAACACCCTGGGAAACCTCCCTTCTATGCTGCCAAACTCTAAAGATTTATTAAGAAAAAGGAAAATTTATAGTCGTAATCATAGTAGTACTAACCTCAATTTAAACTTGTATATATTCTGAAGCTTAAACTTTTACCATCATAATTTGTAAAGATTTGTTTTTAAAAAATCATAGCAAATTATGAATGATTTAATGTCGTTTTAAGGACTTAAGCTACTAGTAGAGGATAAAATACAATTAAATTTAATGGAAGTTACAAGGAATAATCAAATGTTCCCTAAAAAAAAACAGGAATAATCAAATGTAAAAGACCTGTTGCAGTGAAAGTTATCCGGATTCCCTTTTGTAACTTGACAGATTCCACGCCACTTTTTTGGGATTGGTCCAAATCCTTCGTCACTAAAACTCTTGGATTCTGGCCAAACACCTGTTAAAAGTCAAAACATCAGTAAAAAGAGGGTTGTTGAACGATGGTTATAAAAATTAAAAAAAATAAAAATAAGAAAGAAATATACTATATAATTAAGCACTCAATCATATTTCAACTTAAGATGATTTTAGATTTCAACTAAAGATATTTTTAGAGGTTAATTATGAAGAGAGAAAAAAACGAATATATTAAGCATTCAATCATATTTGTAAATTAAAAAAAACTGAAGATATTTGTAGAGGTTAAGTATGAAATATTTTTTTAAATAATTAACCAAAACAGTGTAATTTAATTTGTATACATCAATGTAAAGCTTTTTTTTTTTACGCATATCTCTAGTCAAATAACTCTATGATGTCACGTTTATATATTAGTTCCTAGAATATCTATCTCTACACATATTCTTTTAGAATAATTTGAATGATTGCATATGTAATTTCTTTTACAGCATTTGTGTATAGAAACTAATCTTTTAAACTAAAGTATATAAAAAATATTAAAATAACTATAATTATAGACCAAAAAATACCAAGTTAAAGTTAGCTGCCAAAAATTCAAGATTTATGTGTTTAATTTGGTCATGAAATCAAAATCATAATCGTCTAATGCATTAAGTGCAATTGATAATTGATATACTAGACAAACAAGTTAATATTTCATTCATCTTTTTATTACCGGTGTCTAAATTTCCGATAATAATGTCTTTGCCAAGTGATTTATTCCATAATGAATCCTTTGGAAATTCACCACCTCTCTCTAAACCAAGGAAATCCCACGACCGGGTTGTGTGTAGTTCATATTTTTTGTTTAAGAAAATTGATACTACATTCGGATGCTCTGCATAAACAAAAATATATCACCAATTAAAAAAATTAAATAGCAATGTATAAAAATAGCGATATATATCATGCAAAATGGAAGATAAATGTAAGAATTAATCAAAACTACATACTTGAAAGCTGAGCTGCTTCATCTTCATCAAGTATTGCAGCAAATCCATTAATATATCTATTATAAGAGTAAAATATTGCTTCTTTCGCCTTCTCGGTGCTGTGTAGTAAAATAAAAAAATATTAAATATCATCATTTCATGATTCAATTAATCGCATAATTTTATGGATTTTGAAGATTGAATTTTATACCTTCCAACGTAAGATCCAAGAATATCATAGTGGGAGTTCGTTGCAAGTTCAAAATCAAATGATGAAGGATTTGGACCGAAAGAATGTGATCCTAAGTATACAATATAGGACTAACAAAAAAAACACATGAATGATTAGTAAACCAAATAGTTAAACATTAAAATATGAAAATTAGATTATGAGGAGCATGAAATTTAATAATATCATAAGTTGTCTACGGTGACAGAAATTTTGTAATAACCCTTTTTAATTTAAAGAACAAAATATTCTTGAGCAATGAATAACGAAAACTTGAGACAATAAGCTTGCCTGTTTAATTGCAAGGGTAGGTTCCTGCAGCAAAACAAAAAGAAGAAATGACACTAACACATGACAAATGGAAGAAGACATTGTTTCTCTCGTGAATGATGTTTGTTATACAAAGGGTATGTGTTTTCCCTCACTTATATAACTAAGTTATGTGATTGTTTTTCACTCAAATTCCTCTTGTGAACAACCATTATGAGTTTGTAATGGAGTCAACTATTGTGGTTAAGTTCATTCTTCATTTTTTAGGCATTTATGTTAAATAAATAAATTTAATCTAATATCAGAAATTGATTTTTTGTTTTTAAGGTAAACAATCGGGTACAATTATTTTATTTTATTTTTGGTCAAGAGGTACAATTATTTTCAAACAACGAAAACAAGGCAACATCAATAATATGTCATTTATATTCTCAAAAATAAAATAAAATCGTGTTATTATTTATTGGATACCATGTGTCTGCATAAAATATGTAAGGTCCGGGGTTCAAACCCCGGCCACTACAAAAAAAAAAGGATACCATGTATGTGTATTATCCGATTTTAATTCTTTGATTCTTTAGATAAAAAGTCGTAGTAGAGAAATTTTGATGTTAAACGGTTTGATCTTAACCATATATATATATATAAATCATTTGTGGATAACCGTTAATACTTACATATGTAGATTTAATTGATTGTAATTTTGATCTCTTGGTTTTATTCAATCGCTTAAATTAATCTTCCACTTTTAAAGTTTACCATTATTAATCATTTTCTCAATTCTTATTTTAAAAAATGGTAATGTGACATTTTAAATGATAGAAAATACAAGCCGATAATGTGTAAGTAGAATTGTCAAATGGTCTCTTGATAACATACTCAATTGCATAAATGGTCCATGTCAGTCAGAATAGTTAGTCGTTTGTCACCAAGAAAGGAAAAAATACTCTCATTTACTATTCTACTTCATTGTTTATGCCGCTTTGATATTAAAAACAATTTCTCACAAATACATATACTCTTGGTGTCACTTTTGTAGGAGTAATAAATTTGTCTCAAATATATGTGACTGTACTAAATTATCCTTTGTAATAGATCTATACATTGTTAACTTTTCAAATTTGAAGACAGATTGGCGGCATTATATTTAGTACAGTCACTTATACCGTGATGAACCACAACCTTCCACTCAAACTCAAACAAGCGAGGAATTTTCACCATCAAGAATCTCTCAAAAGAATTGCCGTTATTATTACCAGTGAAGACATTTGCAACCATTAGGGAATCAACATGTGGCACTACACATACCAAATATTTTTTTGCAAAACTCCCTAACCATTCGCCATCACTCAAATCACACTCCCATTCGTCCTTGTGATTTTTTGTGTTGCATTGCTTAATTTGGAAGGATTGGTTTTAATTGTGTATCTCACATATTTTTCTCCCCATTCTTGGCCTATTCAAAAAGATTAAAAAAAATCCTTAAAAAAATTCTTTCATGGTCAAATGTTTTTTAAAGGAGGGAAAATTACTTAGAAAAATAGTGCTTTCGCTTTTTCTATTTTCTTACAGGAATCTGTGCTCATCATAATAGCAAAATGTTAAAAAATATAAAACACGATGTTACCAACTTCCATGTGTGTAAGAAGAAATCGAGCAGAGCACAGTGACACAAAATAAACTAATGTCAAACGTGAATAATCAACCCAAATATAATCTAAAATTTCATTTTTCTTTTTCCCATTTGAATATGATGCATTTACAAGAGTATTTCAATCATGTGTCAAAAAAAGAGTATTTCAACCACAAACATGTAAGTCCAACGAACATTTATATTGATATTGATTTAATCAATTTATCAAGTTTCAAAGAGCTTGCACATCTCAAAAAATCGTTTATTTACTGCCAGGAAAATAAGAAGGAAACCTCACTTTTGTGGCTTAATTACAATAGAACTCCTGACATGATGCTTGCAATCGGACCAATCCAAACTCCCAAAAACATAATCAGTACTATTATTAGTTAGATGCTTCAAACTGAAAGTCACTCTAAACTCTTTCTTTTCACCCTTTTCCTTAAAGTTTAGTACCTTGGGCTCTATGGAGACTAAAACTTCATGAGGTGCTTGAATGTGAACTTTATATGTGCTTGGAGACCCAACGTTGGTAAGAGTACGAGTAACATTTAGAGAATTTCCGATCTTCAAGTTGGGAATTGAGATTGAAGGATAATTGAAATCTAATAAATTGAAAGATTTTGGACAAATATATCGCTTGCCGTTGAATATAGTAAGGCGAGAACCTTTGTAGCCACGGTTGCACAAATAGTTCGTATAGTCGGTGATATTTAGGTCATAAACAAGTCCAGGGTCCACGGCATGATTAGGTTGGACGTGCCCCGCACCATATGCAAATGGATTTGCATTTACGCGTGTTGAATCCAACATAAACCTTCCCGTATTATCTTTTATTCTTGCTGCAAAATATTTGAATTTGTTTTAGTATTATAAAGATTAAAATCAAAATTAAGATTGTATAAAAAATTGAGTCCTCAGTCACATAGGTAAGTAAAAAGTTATACTTTACCTGTAGTCATGATCGCGGACTTAATAGCAGCTGGACTCCAATCAGGATGAAGAGATTTGATTATACCAACAATACCAGAAATATGAGGGGTTGACATTGAAGTTCCCGACAAAGTGATGAAAGGAGATCTGCGTTTATCAGATTTTTGTTGAGAGGGAGAAGCAGCTTCACTATAAGCAGCGACTATGTCGACTCCCGGTCCTGTGATGTCGGGCTGAAACATAAAACCAAAATTACAATGACACAATCACTTCAAAGTCATGTATACCTTAGATATATTTGATAAACTAATTCAAAGAAATAATAAACCTTGAGGATTGATGGGTCAAGGATATTAGGTCCTCTTGATGAAAATGAAGCCATAATTGGAGATGGCCTTTGCCCTAATTCTGTTTCCACTTTAGAAATTGCAGCCTTAGGAGACCTGCATCATATATGTATAACATATAAAATAAATTGCTCTGTAGTAATCTTATCCAAATTTTATTCTATATATAAAATGCTATGTATGAAGCATATTAATAAAATTACTTTGTGTTGTTGATGTAATTAAAAATGTGGCTTCCATCATCATAGCCAAGATGTGAAACAGGAAGCACATGAGGATCAGCAAGAACATCATTCCCCGATTCAATGTTATTAGCCAAAACCATTCCAACAGCACCAGCCCTAGCAGCTTGCACACCCTTGTCAGTTCTATCATTGTCTCCTCGAAGACAAACAACTATTTTTCCTTCAGCCTTTTTTGGATCTAGAGTTCCTTTCTTGCAAAGAAGGCTACAACAGTGGAATAGATTGCAATTAAGAGATAATTAATATACAATTAACAACACTTAAAACTCAAACAACTTAGTAGAAGAGTAAGTATTCTTACGCATCATCTGAAGATGCACCATCAGCTTTAGCATCAACTGCACTTATTAATGGGTAGAGCTTATGAGGTGGCAAGTGGGACTCTGAAAGGCTAGCTCCCTATCAATTAAAAGAATGTGAATGATGTAATGATATAGATTTCATGTATGGTTTAAATATATGTTCGATACATGCATATATACCTTTTTTCTCTCCAAATCTTGATAAAAAAATAAAATTGGAAAGCTTGCTTAATAATATACCTTGAGTATTTTCTTGTTACCAAGGGTAACATAACTAGTGAATTCTCTATCCGTTGTACTTGCAGCAACTGTGATCGACCACGGTTCCAAGTTGGATGCAGTTTTGGGTTTAGGTCCTGTATTTCCAGCAGAACTAACTACAACAATGCCATTAGCAACTGCATGGAAAGACCCTATAGCAATACTGCTTTCATAAAATTCTACGGGATCACCACCCACAGACGCCGAAATCACATCAACACCGTCACTTATGGCAGCTTCAAAACCAGCCAAAATGTCTGCTTCGTAGCATCCGCCACCCACAGCAAGTGGTGGCCAACATACCTTATAGGCCGCAACTCGCGCGTTTGGTGATCCACCACTTGCTGTTCCTAGGCCATTGCCAAATACACTTGCATTTGCAACAAAATTTCCTCCGGCGGTTGATAAAGTATGTGAACCATGACCATCAAAGTCACGTGCACTACGGAATGATACATTTGTGGATTTGCCAGCATCTGCCAAATAGCCTTTGTAAAAATATCTTGCTCCAATTAGCTTCCTATATATCATGAACAAATAATAGAAAGAAAGAGTTAAATAAAAAAAAATGTGAGATGTGTAAAAGTAGACTGAAAAATGAATATTGTAAAAATTAGGTATTATGTGTAAATAATAGTTACTAACTATATCTGTACCGAAGGCATATCTTCGTGTTACTTTTAACAAAAAGATGCTCAGTAGAAAAATACGAGTATATAACAAGATTAACCTGTTGCACTCAAATTTATCTGTATTATCTATGTCAACATCGCAAACTCCACGCCATCTGGTTGGAACTGGACCCACTCCTTCATCACTAAAGCTCTTTGATTCAGGCCAAACACCTATCATAAGTCATACAATATTCCATTAGACTTTTGTTTGGTAGATACATATTAAAGAAAGGAAGAAAAAAAAACAAAAAAAAGCAAGCCTAAGGGCTTGTAGAGTCAGGTAGCAAAAGCACAAGAAGACCATAGAAGGAGAATCCCAAAACCTAATCCCCCCTACTATTCTTGTCAGAGTATTTTACTAGAAAATTTAAGCCTACATTCTCCTCTTTATAAATATGAATCGAGGTCAGGTTCAAGAAGCAAGTGATCTTTACTAAGAGAGAGGCATAAGAATGGAGAATTCTGTTCTTCTCCCAGCACATTTTGCTCACGCCCAACTGAAATAACTAAACTACCCCTGCGTTAGTTAACTAACGCAAAAGTAAAAATTTGCGCAAATGAAGTCATGCGTGAGTTAAGTCATGAATAGTGACTTAACTCACTTTCTGCTCTTCTCCCAGCACATTTTGCTCGCGCCCAGCTGAATTTCTAGTTATACCCTTGCGTAAGTTAAGTCACGCGGCGTAACTTAACTCACGCACCTTGTAAGTTCTGCGTGACTTAAGTCACGCACCACTGACCTGTGCGCGAGTTAACTCACAAGTTGGTCGGTGGTCTGTCCTTAAGAACACACGTTTTTATGGACGATGGTTACCTTTTTAACCTTCAATCTACACATTTCTTTACAACCTTTACACGTTTTTTTGACCACATTTATGGTAGTTATAACCTATACTACCATTCCCACATATAAATACCCCTCCATACTTCCATATTTCCTCACACCATATCACTTTCTCTCCCCTCACTCTTTCCCTCTATTTCTCTTTTTTCCTTTTCAATAGTCTTTAGTCACTTGCAGTAAATGGTGGTCAGTTTTGAGATAAATGGTGAGTAGACAACTTGAGGGAAGTGATCAACCCTTGGGATAAAATTAAATTTGCTTCTTTTTACCCCCAAAAACTTTTTACCGTGGATAAAAATAATCTTCTTGGGGTATAAAAAGAACCAGATTCTGGGGTAAAAAGAAGATTCTTTTACCCATGGTATAAAGGTTTGGGGTAAAAAGAAGCAAATTTAATTTTATCCCAAGTGTTGATCACTTCCCCCAAGTTGGCTTCTCACCATTTACCTCTAAATTGACCACCTTTTACCGCAAGTGACTAGAGACTATTGAAAACGAAAATAAAGAGAAATAGAGGGAGAGAGTGAGGAGGGAGAGAAAGTGATATGGTGTGAGGAAACATGGAAGTATGGAGGGATATTTATAGGTGGGAATGGTAGTATAGGTTATAACTACCATAAATGTAATCAAAAAAACGTGTAAAGGTTGCAAAAAACGTGTAGATTGAAGGTTGAAAAGGTGACCACCGTCCACAAAAACGTGTGTTCTTGAGCACAGACCACCGGCCAACTTGCGTGAGTTAACTCGCTCACAAGGTGACCACCGGCCAACTTGAAAGAAGGGCAGAATTTAAGAATGGATCATAAGGTGTTGACAGTCCTATAGAAGCAAAATAGCATCCTTGAAATCAGATTCACCACTCTATCATATCCAAAATGCAACAATAAGGACAAACCATGATAAATAGCAAACAATTAAGCAAATAGATGATCTCCATGACCATAACTAAAAGAGAACCCGCTAATTCAGTCACCCTTCAATAGTGTGTTTTGAGCAACTATCATCCACAGACCACATTTAGCTTCACATAACCACATACATATATATATCACCATGCAGTAAACAAAAACTAGCAAAAAAAATTAGGGTACTCATCAATAGAAAGAAAAAAAAAATTCATGCAAGCACAAAAAAGATTAAAAAGGAAAATTAAAGCATTAATGTAGATAGCTGGACATTCTCGGACTTTTTCGCAATTTGCTCTATCAATTAATTATAATTAACTTTTCTATGATTAGTGCCAAAAAATTAGTTGCAGGAATAATGTTTTGTTTTTTTAAGAAGGGAAAAGTATCCATCCCAATAAATGGGTTAACATCCTCTCCGTTTATAAATTTATTTGAATTAAAGAATCTTTCCATTTTCTTGATGGGTTTTATTTACTGTGTAAAATAAAATATAATACTCTACGTCTCTACCCAAGTCATGAGAGTAGTAACACAAACACAACAGACAAATAATTTTGGGATAAAAGCTCAAGACTGTAATTTGGTAATTTGTAGTTGAAAGTAATTTATAATTTTTTTTACAAAAAATTGATTCAATTTTTAATCAATTTAAAAGTGCTATATATTATATACAGGATAATCTTATTATTTTATATTTTAATTCATTTTTTTTTTTTCGAAAAAGTTAAAATGGAATTTATTAAAATCACAATGAGTCCTGACCAACACAAGAGGTGCTAGGCCAGGAGTCGTAAAAAAAGCAACATACAACTGAAAGATGGGAAACACTCAATTGTAAACCCCGTGCATCTAAGACAAAATCTTAAAAACCCACGGGAAACAACACCTAACAAATGACTATCTTTGAAATAAGTAAAAGAACATCAAAATTGAACACAACTCTTCACACGACATAAACAAAAGTTGTACCAAATCTCTCAAACATCATCACAAGCTGCCACAAAATCCGAAACTAGATTATTCGAGTCTACCCCATCCATACCACCACGCAAAAACTACACTTCCAAAAAACCCCCCAACCATCACGCACGCAACTATCTCCAATCCAATTGCATACATTTCTAATCTCTAATCCAATTGCATACATTTTTTGTTGGTTCCAGATATATCTATGAATAATTTTAGCTACATATATTTAAAAATTGGTATAAAGGGATGCTAACTTATACAATAGGAATTTAACCCTTCTTTTACAAAAAAAAATTAAAAATTAAAAATTTTACCCATTATACATCATGAAGTGGTGGGTGAAAACATGTGTTAAATAATTGAAACAATAACATCTATCAAATGGTTCAAATCATGTCTCACAAGGCACATTGCATTCAAATGAAAGAATAAAGAAATTCAATATTCCTTAAAATAAATAAAAAAATCAATATTAATTACCAGTATCTAAATTCCCAATAATGATATCTTCTCCTTTGGATTTGCTCCACAATGAACCCTTTGGAATAACACTATTTCTTTCTAATCCAAGAAAATCCCATGAGTGAGTTGTGTGAAGTTTTCGTGGTTTGTTTAAGAAAATTGATACCACATTTGGATGCTCTGCAACAATAATACAAATGGTTAATTAAAATAACTATATGTTAAAATGTCCATATATATAAATCATATGCAAATCCATTAAAATACGTACTTGCAACCATTGCAGCTTCATCTTCATCAAGCACTGCGGCGAATCCATTAAAATATTTACTATAAGAGTAAAAGATTGCTTCTTTGGCCTTGTCAGTGCTGTTTAAGAAAAAATAATCCTATAATTAATTCATATTGATTTTGCTACCAAAGAATCTCATGGACATCGGTTAAATTTTTTACCTTCCAACGTATGATCCAAGCAAATTATAATGAGAGTTTGTGACAGATTCAATATTAAGAGCTGTAAGACCTGTCCCAAGAGATTGTGGTCCTAAGTACACAATGTAGGACTAAGAAAAGAAAACAACATAAATAAATTTTATGTTAAGAAACAAAAAAATAAGAACACTAAAGAAAAAACAATTTTTAATTTATGTACTTAACAAAATATATTATGAAACTTACTTTTTTGCTTGCTTGGGTGGGTTTCTGGAGCAGAAAGCAAAGGAGAAGTAACACTAAGGTATGACCAATGGATGAAGAAGACATTGGTTTTCTCATTTGAAATTTGTCTTAGAAACAAGTTTCAGAAAAATATAAGCATACCTTTGCTTTTATAACTTTTTTGTAACTGTTGTAAAACTAAATTCACCCTCTGTTACTTTGTTAATAACAATTCAGCATAAGCGTTGTGGAAAGGCCTGTAATTTTGTCCAATCACGTTTTCCAAAGGTGCATTAAATAGATTAATTGAATAAATTATGGCGAAATATGTTTTAGAAAAATTAATAGAATCATTCATTATTGGCAAATATATATGGTATATGATAGAATAATTCGGAAGTCAGATGCTGATTTCATTAACTCTCAGATTTCATTGATTTATTCATCAATATTGTTAACTTTTTTTTTGAACAAACAAAAATGCTATATATTAACAACGGTGATTTACCCCACACAAGGCGTGCAAAGGGGGATCACGAAAGAGTATGTACAATAGTGTGCTAAAATAGAGCACAACTGCCAAAATGCGAAAACAGGTGAAAAAATTAACAGTAACAAGTGGACGTCCATACAGAGGAGCGGTTGATTCCACCAGTCATGATAGCTAAAGGTAAACGTATCATGTTTCGATTTCAGCCACAAAAAAGATGTCAATTTGACCTTTTCAATGAGTATTGAGGAAACGGATGCCTTATTGTTGAACACACGGTCATTCCTTTCCTTCCAAATTACCCAAACAGAAGTAAACCAGATAATTTTAAAAAACATATGTGTGGATCTAGGCAATCCCGCCATGTTAGTGAATTGGATAAAGTGTTGATGAAGGTCGCTTGATGATGCCGAGGAGATACCCAACCAAAGCCAAACATGAGATCAAAGAGACCCGAATACGTTGCAATCCATAAAAAGGTGAGTTGCTGTTTCACTACTCCCACACCCGGACACGCACACCGCATCTGAATGAACAAGTACCCTCCGCCGCACCAAATTGTCCTTGGTAGGGAGTCAGTTACGAAGAAGGCGTCACACGAACACTGACACCTTGGAAGGTATAAGTTTATGCCAAACGTCGAAAACTTGAGACCTATCCGCCAAGTCACCCGAAGTTGTGAGAAAGCGGTACACCCCACGCACCGAGTATCCATGGATGGGATCTAAACACCACCTCCAAGTATCTTCTATAGAATCCTGCAAAACAATGTTCAAAAGTAACAAGGAACACTCCCGCACACTATCCTCCTCCCACGCCAACAATCGCCTACGCCACACCCTCTCCGTCCCATCAACCGCCCCTAACATCCTCCCCATCTCCTCCACCGAACACTCCTTATGAACAGACAAGTCAAAAATGCGGGGAAATTTAAGTTTTAAAGGAACTTCCCCCGCCCAAATATCATGCCAGAACAAGGTTCTCCTACCATTACCGACAACCCTCCTAGTGTTAATATCAAACCAATTGGCTACCCCCTCGCCTACCCCTTCGCGCAGCCTACATATAGACCGCCACCAAGCCGAACCATCTCTACCTCCCTCTTTCAGACGCCCCCCCTCCTCCCCGTAGCGGGCTTTCAAGACCCGGTACCACAACCCCTCCTTGTCAACCAACATCCTCCAGCACCATTTACCCAATAATGAAGAATTAAATACTCCAACCCTCATAACCCCCAACCCCCCTTCCTCCTTTGGAGTACAAATCGACTCCCAGTTAATCCAAGCAATTTTCCTAAAATCCTCACCGCCCCCAAAAAAAAAAAATTAAAAATAGATTCAATAGAAGAGATTATACCTGTAGGGGTCTTGAAAAAGGAAAGAAAGTAAACCGGAAGAGAGGACAAGACTGATTTCAAAAGGACCAGGCGACCGCCGAAAGATAGAAACTTATGATTCCACGACGACAGACGGGAAATAATGCGATCGATCACAGGTTTCCAAAAAGAGATCTTCCTAGAATCCCCTCCAATAGGCAACCCCAAATAAACAAAAGGAATGATACCCCTTCGACAATTCATCAACACCGCCGCCGCTGACAACCACGAAGCAGAAATATTCACCCCCGTCAACATGCTTTTATTAAAGTTGACTTTAAGACCCGAGAGCTCCTCAAATAATAGCAACACCGACCTCATAGTACGAACATTCAACCAGCTCTTTTCACCAATGATTAAAGTGTCATCCGTGAATTGAAGATGAGTCAACCGGACCTCATCGCCATTACCAACTCCATACCCTGTGAAAAGGTGTGCCCCCACCACCGCGTTCATTAACACGTTAAATCCCTCGGCAGCTAACAAAAACAAAAAAGGTGACAAAGGATCCCCTTGGCGAAGACCACGCTCCAAAGGAAACTCAGCCGTCGGACAGCCATTCACTAAAACAGAAGCTTTTGCTGTTCCAACACACTCGTAAATCCACTTCCTCCAAATTGTTGGGAAATTCATGTTAGCCATAACAGAGTCCAGGTAGTTTAAATCCACTGTCATACGCTTTTTCAAAGTCAACTTTAAAAAGAAGCAACTCTTTGTTTAAGCGTCTAGCTTCATCAACCGCTTCATTAGCAATTAAAATACCATCCAATATCTGCTTCCCTTTGACAAAAGCAGACTGAGACTCAGATACGACACTTCCAATCACAATCCGGAGTCTATTCGCCAGAACCTTAGCAAGGACCTTATACAAACTTCCCACCAAAGAGATGGGTCGGAAATCATTCAATCGTTGCGGACTACTCACCTTTGGAATTAAAGCCAAAAAAGTAGAATTTAAACCTTTTGTTTACGGGAGTTGAGTTTTAATTCGAACGCTAATTTTGCCACAAATGTTGCATTTTATTTATACAATGAACGAGCAAAATTCATGTGTATTCACATGAGTGTGATTTTTACTTAATGGATAGTTAGATCATCTACGTCCCCTTTTAGCATCATGCTAAATGTTAGACATTCTATTGTGACATCAATAAATCAATAAAGTGTGTATTTATAGACATGGTGGTTTTATAGACGCCCTTCATCTCTCGTATTATCCGTGGGTCACACATGCATAATTAATTATAATTTTTTTCACTAATTATTTATGATATTATTTTAATAATAAAAATAAATTAAATAATAGTTGCCAATGTTATATTTAATCGATCAACGTTGAGTTTTTAATGAAAAACCATTTTTTACTATAACAGATAATTTATCCAAATCTTGCTACGAAAACCTAAACATACATAGTCACCCTCTTTCAAATCTTGCACCATACCTTTCAATTATCTCTTGAGCAGTGGGTTGTTATTTTGGAGATCAATAGACTAATAACAATAACAAATATCCTTTTAGTTATCTGTTAGAGCCGTGGGTTGATTTGAGATTTTTTGAATTGTAACAAAATAGTGAAAAAAAAATGTTACAATGAAGTTGCACAAAATTGCTATAGTGAAAAGATCGCACGTTTTCTCAATTTTCTCTGATTCTCTCTCACGTGTTTTTTCCTTCCAGCTTGTTTGATTTTTGTTTTAAAAGGTGTGTCACGTGACACACCCTAATTGACCAGTGTTATGTAACATTAAAAACCCAATGGTACACGTGTGGGATCCGTAATTGGCCTAGAAAGAACCGCCAAAAACCGCCAAAACTCGGTGACCCGGTTGGTCTTCTAGTCAAACCGGTCAAACTCTTTTTTTTTTTCTTCTCTTTTTTTTGTTTTTTGAAAGGTATTTCTTTTTTCTCTTAAATTTGCCAATTTAATACTTTTTAGTGCTCATTGAATGACTTGTGACTGTTTTCCTCTATCGTCCCGCAAGAGGTTTGTAAAAGTAAATTTAGGATGTGAGGAAGCATTACCACTCGACCATAAATTTATGATTGTAAGAGTTTAACCATGTACATGAAATTGGATGTAAGGAAGTCTTACCACATAATCATAATACCTGTTGCGTAACAATCTGAAATATAATATGCATAATATATGTAAATTTACATATTACTTTTTAAAAAAAATATATTCACTGGCGGATCTTGAGTAAAAATGTTGGGGGTGTCAAATATTTGTAACATATATATATAACTAGACTCTAACCCGTGCGATGCACAGATTTTGTAGAGTTTCATATATAAATATCATATTGATTATACATTCAATACTATGCTATAAAATGATTGTAAAAAACAAAAAAAAAATGCAAAAATTAGACCAATTTAAGCTATTAAATTTATTTTCTTACCAAATAATATTACCAGGTTGTGTTTCGAAGTTCTTCTTTCTCAACCTTTATCTTCGATTACATTCATATT
>Ga0315914_1006857_pt1 | contig 15983 bp, 8 predicted proteins | sample MpolenodulesMG_FD_203920 | JGI IMG/M metagenome (GOLD analysis project Ga0315914, IMG submission 203920) | Medicago polymorpha root nodule microbial communities from Los Angeles, California, United States - elongated nodules | ecosystem: Host-associated > Plants > Roots > Nodule | place: USA... | reverse complement strand
TACTTTGATTATGGATCCTGCACACTTGAACAAATTGTTTAGCATATCCAATTGATTATTTTTAATACCTTGTTATTGTCAAAACTCAATAGGTGACTTGTGAAACACCCTTGTTCCAACAGTCTTGTGTTATGAAATATGTTGCACTAGAAATTTTTTTAGGGGATTGAAATTTATGTGGCCACCACTGTACAAAAGGCCCAAAGATCTATTGCTAACTTTAACAGTACTAGTACGATGTTTTCAAATACATTAGGTGGATGTCTAAACTTACCCATATATGATGTTCATTGGGCACCCCCTGGTAATGTTTATTATAAGCTAAATATTGATGCAACAGATCCAATAGAAGGGGGTAAATGGGGTATTGTGCTATTGTGAGAGATTATGAAGGTCTCGTCATTACTGATAGTTATTGTCACGTTTTTTAATTACTAGATTCAGAGATAGCAGAAGTTTTAGCTACACAGAAGGGGTTGAAATTTGCAAAAGACGTGTCTTTTCTGAATCTTATAGCGGAATCAGACTCTTCTAAAGTGGTTCAGGTGCTGAACACTCATCAACAATATCCAAACTATGTATGATCTATTATTGGAGATTGCATAAATTTTAATGTGATTTTTCGTAGTTTAAGTTTCTTGCATGTTAACCAAGCTACCCATTATTTAGCTCAATACTTTCTTCATAATCCGAACTGTATATGGACTAAAGAGACTTCACTTTGTATTTCTGCAGCCTTGACTTTTAATTTATTGTCAAACTTTTGTTAATGAAATAAGAAAAAGTTAATATAAAAAAATACTATAAGTTAATGAGAAATAAAATGTTACCCAATAAGTAAATATTGTGATTAATGTTGTAAATGTGAACCATGATAAATCAACTAAAGAAAAGGAAAAATTTACAAAGCGGGTCGAATGAGGTTCACATGTAAACCTTTTTAAATGGGACGATATTAGGGGCACTCAATAAGTAAATATGTTGCGGTTCATAAGAATGATGAGCTATTTGTCTCTATTTCATTGCAACTAGACCATCGCTATACTTAACATTTATTTATAAGTAAGAGATTAAGTTAAGTATAGCGAGACGGGTTAACGGTTATTCCTTTCCAAAAAAATAGCATATAATTAGGAACATAATTTTATTTTACTTTAGATAAACATTAAATGCAAAAGTGTGGAAGGAAAAATTAGGTTAAAATTAGGTTAAGTATAACGAGACGGGTTAACATTTATAAGTAAGAGATATAGAGAGACGGGTTAACGGTTATTCCTTTCCAAAAAAAAAATAGCATATAATTAGGAACATAATTTTATTTTACTTTAGATAAAGATTAAATGCAAAAGTGTGGAGGGAAAAATTAGGTTAAAATTAGGTTAAGTATAGCGAGACGGGTTAACATTTATAAGTAATGGATATAGCGAGACGGGTTAACGGTTATTCCTTTAAAAAAATAGCATATACTTAGGAACATGATTTTATTTTACTTTAGATAAACATTAAATGCAAAAGTGTGGAGGAAAAAAATTAGGTTAAAATTAGGTTAAGTATAGCGAGACGAGTTAATATTTACTAGATTGTTGACCTGTGCGTCGCACGGGTTTATTGTTAAGGGATTGACATACGAATAATAAAATGCAATATATAATTGGTAACGGTGAAAAAAAGAATAGGTGATAATCCATAGTAGACAAAATAAAACACTTCATAAAATGTATAAAATCTGAAATTATAAATGAAAATTCGGAAATCCTATCGATAATTCGGTAAAAGAAAAATGAAAATTTTAGTACATTGGCATGTAGTTTCATCACACATTGCGAAATACTTCCTCATATAAGACGTTAGATGTCACATTGGTATCTTCACCATCTTCATCAGTGATCACTATCTTTAGTTCTTCTCTGGATGTAACTCTTGAAACAACAACATACAACTGTCCGTGAGAAAATACAGGTGTTGGTAGATATACACCAACATGTTTAAGCAACTGCCTTTTGTTAACTGTCATTGCAAATGAAGGAAAGGTGATTCTCACCTTAAAATTCATTCACAGTTGCACAACTTTGCTTGCAAAGAAAGAAATAATAAAAGTATGCATAGGAAATAAAGGCTAACAACATAATATGGTTTTGAACGAAACAAAATTTAGATTAAGTTCCAAAAACATGACATTACACGACACAGTCTGAATCCTTAGATAATAGATCAAGAAATTGCGACAAAACTAAATAGGAAGACTGCCAAAATTGGTGTAAACATCTCAAACTAAAATCAAAATACGCAAAAAGGATATTCCAATTCTCAAAAAAATATGCATATCGATAAAATGCATGTTAAATTAGAATACCAGTTAAGCAGTGGTATGAGAGGAAGGTTGTAAGGTCAAGTCCTTCCATTTGCAAAAATCAAAATATCAAAATATATGATTCTTCTGTTGTTTGTGTAATTTACCACGGTTTAAGTTTTTTTTTTAGAGAAACACGATTTAGGGTTTGCTATATATAGCCGAGTTTGTATGGAATTTAGGGTAGCCGAGTTTGCATAGAAATTAGGGTATTATGTTTGTAAACGTATTAAATAAGTGTACAACAACTTGTCAAAAAAAAAGTCTACTGAAACAATAGATGACACAACATGATAAGAAAGAAAAGTTCATCAGTGAGAAGAAATATTAGGGATTGCTGCATTTTGGAGGAAACTTGTTAGGTTAAATTGGTGCGCTGCATTTTAGATGGAATTTGTTAGGTTAAATTGCTGAGAAATATTAGGGATTGCTGCATTTTAGAGGGAATTTGTTAGGTTAAATTGGTGGGCTGCATTTTAGATGTAATTTGTTAGGTTAAATTGCTGCTAACGTAATGTAGCATTTTAGAGAGAAATTATTAGGTTAAGTTGTTGCAGACCTAATAAAATTAATAAATAAGGATAAGTAAGAGATATAGCGAGAAGGGTTAACGGTTATTCCTTTTCAAAAAAATAGCATATGAGTAGGAACAAAATTTTATTTTACTTTAGATAAACATTAAATGCAAAAGTGTGGAGGGAAAAATTAGGTTAAGTATAGCGAGACGGATTAACATTTATAAGTAATAGATTAGTGGATGATAAAACAGATTCAATGAATGTTATAATATAACTTTTGACCAAATTAATGGCTTTTTTTAGGGAGACCAAATTAATGTTATAATACAATTTTTTGACCAATTAATGTTATAATATATAATAAATCAAAATTAACTTTCAAGGTTGTATATTTTTATACATAAAAATATTTAGTAAAAAAATGTTGTTGAAACAATGTATATGGACAAAGCTTCTTTTTTTTTTTAAAAATGAAATGTGGACAAAGCAATTTGGTGAATTTATATTAATGAAGTTTTACAAAGTTCTATTTGGTGAATTTATATTTTCTATTTGGTGAATTTATATTAATGATGTTTTACAAAGTTTTTGACACTAAGAATAATTAAATTAATGTTCAGCCTTATTTTTAAGTATGTTCTCCATGTTTTTTTAAGAGCCTTGCTATTTGTTACGAAGGCTTAGTACAAGAAAAGCAAGAATGTACACGTATTTCCTTTATCTCAAGTTAACAAAGATTCAATTTGAATTTTACAAAAATAAAATAAAATAAAATAGAGGAGGTAATGAGTGAAAATATAGGACTATAAAAAAAATTGTACGTTTCATCGCTTTGAATTTCGTAAAAAATAGTATTTTTCTTTTTCTAAACATGTATGTTCACCATGTTGAATTCATTGTATTTCGTCTTTTCAAATAATATCAATTTATTATATTTCTTTGTAAAAAAGCATTATCATTTTACATTTTTCTAAGAAATTTTATTATATTTCTACGGCATAAACAAATACTACTGTAGTTATCCACAAATGTATCTCAAAATTTCAATATAATATGTTCAATTATTTTTATTTTTTAGTATATTGTTTTTTATAGTAATAAAGTCAAAGAGAATAAAAAATTGTTTAAAGTAAATGACTAAAAAAATAAAATAAAGTGTCTAAAAAAAGTAAAGAAGAATTTTAATACATATCTTATAATGTATATACTACAACACAAATTAAATTTAATATATTTTATTTTTTAGTATATTGTTTTTTATAGTAATAAAGTCTAAAAGAATTAAAAATTGTTTAAAGTAAATGACTAAAAAAAATAAAATAAAGTGTCTAAAAAAGGTAAAGAAGAATTTTAATACATATCTTATAATGTATATACTACAACACAAATTAAATTTAATATATTTTAGAATAATTCCATACTTGATAAAATATTACCATTATTACAAAAAAAAAAAGATCATCTGAAACAAATTTCCTTTCAAAGATTACAAATAAAAAATTGTTATTGTTTAAATTCTTATAAACTTAGTCAAAAATATTATTTTAACAATTTCACAACATTATAAATTATAGTTAATAATATTGGTCATTATCGTCGTCATCACCACCACCACAATCATCTAATTAACAATGTCCTCTATTATACCATCAATTCTACCAAATCCCGACCCAGGTTTCAAAGTGATTGTGACTAAAGAAGAGTTCAACTTGTTTCACAATGTTGATCGACAACTATTCATTCGTTTGGTTGTGGAGCTCGGTCGTGACATCTCTGAATCGATAAATGTAATGGCCTTTCTTATGTGCATTGAGATGATAACTAAAGAATTCGATTTGGTAGCAAAGATTCTCCAGCATTGGCCAAACGTTATGCTAAACAGGCTTGCTGATGAAGCTGTTTTCATCCTTGACTGCATTGCTAGTTTTCCATACCCTAATGATTGTGTAAGGGAAAAGAAATTTCCATTGATTCAACACATATTGCACCACAATGTGACGTTCGAGTTTTTCCATGAAAAACGCCTCGAATTGATCACTGATGTCACAAAGTTCATCAATGAAGTATGTATTAGAGCGTTTACAGATATTATTGAACATATGATTTATAATGGTGTTGCCGAGCAGCAAGAGTTATATCTTGCAAATCTTCACGGGACTGCTAGCCTTCCTACTCACATGCTACCACAAGCAGCGTATTATACTCCTAATGATTCTCCAATGGTGCCACAACAAATTGATGATAGGACCCTCTTCATGACATTTTCTAGAGGTTATCCGGTTTCAGAGAATGAACTTAGAGATTTCTTTTCAAGGTCCTTATCCTGTACCCTTTTATTATATCAACTTTGTTTGATTTACCTACTTTTTTTTTATTGAATTTACCTTTTAATTTTTTACTCTGAAATTCATGTTTTAGACTTATACAATACAAATAATAGTGCTTATTTTATATTGATTATTTATGGTTGAATGTATAGTTGTTTTTTTTATGTGATTAAAGTAAAGAAGTTAACTTGATATGGACAATGCATTATAATATGCAAAGGTTGGGGTTCAAACTTCAGACACTCAACTTATTCACTTGTATGAATTTTTAGTCAATGGACTACTTGATAAAAAAAAAGTAAAATAGTTAAATGAATTTTGTTATATAGTATTAAATATTATAACTTATTGTAAAAATGTTTTTTTATTGTACTTAGAATAATGGACACACATGTCCCATAAACTTAGCTCAATTGACAGGGACAATGCATAATATATGTAGAGGTTGAGGATCAAACCCTGGACACCCCACTTTATTCATCTTAAATCTTAAAAAAAAAAAAAGAAACATGAATTTCTAGTCACCAAACTATTTTAAAAAAAAATTATAGATGCACATAATGCAAATATGATATATTATTTAATTTACACCTAATCACTATTTTTTTTCTTCAAGTAATTACGAATTTTTTAACAGCAAATAAAGCACCACTATATTATACATATAAAAGAAAACAATTAAAGAGATAACTCAACCCTTTACATAGTACATAAACAATATGTAAAGCCAACTATTTTATTATTGAAGTTTCATCCTCTTCAATACTTCTTTAACTTCAACTTGTCATATTTTTTTTTTAGTGTTTGAGGTAATTTTGAAAAGAGAGATGCTATTTAGCACGGGATTTTGAAAAACAAGTTTCTTCAGAAAATATAAATTGAAAAACAAGTTATAATGAAAAAAAGTTATGTGTTTCGTTTGACAGTCAATCTAATACGAACCTTTAAAAAAATGGTCTCACGGTTTACCAATATTTATAATTTTATAATAATAAAAAATGTGAAACAAATGCTAGATTGACTGTGAGACCATTTTTTATAATTTTAGGAGTTTTCTAATATAGAGCCGAGCCGGTCTTTTTAGTCAAAAAAAAAAATATAGAGCCGGTCAAAAGATAGATCCCACTATTTATAGTAAATATCAATAAAATATTTTTTTAAAAAGTAAATATCAATAAAATATTATTTTTGTTCTCTATTTTTATTATTATAAAATTCATTTTTTAATAAAAATAGTAAAGGTTTAACTTTAAACCAGATTTTATGGGTCTTTTTTATTCTTATACAACTGGTCCATACTAGACATGGCCTGATATTCTATTAACATTTGTTAAAAATAATAAGATCCATCTTTAAATCAGGTTCATATTAGATGCCGTCATATAACCAAAAAGAGTCTTGACAAGTGTAACCAAAAAAAGATGCAGTTTCCATTTAATCATTCTTTCTTGTTTATGCTTTGTTTATCTAACCTTGTATTACTAGCTATTGATTGTATTAGTATTCATTCTCACATATTTTGTACTTAGATGTAAATTTTCTATGTAAGTTTGTTTTGCCTTTGTAAAAAGTTTCTTTTTTACCACTATAGGTATTTAAATGCAGTATATAATAAAATTGTGCTTGCCTCATGACCTCACACAATCAACATCACAAGTTACAAATTAACTAATTAACGAACTCTTATTTTCTTCTTCATATTTTTTCTCCTATTCTTTATCTTGCCAATGTAACTACCTAATTTCTCTTTACCTATTTTTGCTATCCAAGCAGAGAATTTGGAGATATCATTGAAAGAGTGATCATGCAAGAAGTTAATTATCCGGAGCACCCACTGTATGCTCGTCTTGTGGTATGTCGTGAGGGTATGAATGTAATTGATTATCTTCTTGAGTATAACCCAAGATTGAAATTCATCATCAATGGGAAACATGTTTGGGTCAGAAAATATTTTAGCAAGCCACCACCACCACCGTATGAAGCTGGGACATCTTGGTCTTTTCCATGATGCATGTTTTCTTAAACTTTGGTTTTGTTGCTTAGATGAAGCTGGGACATCTTGTATTTTTCATGATGCATGTTTTCTTAAACTTATGTTTTGTTTCTTAGAAGATTGATGAATTTTTCGTGTCATCAAACTTAATAAATGTTTGCATGTTGTTGGATTCAATAATAATTGTGTTTGATTTATGATACACTTGATTATTATATATCTTCAAAGTTCCGTTCCTTTTTTAGAAGGTGTCTAAGATATCATTTGATTAGGGGCTCTTAGATTATATACTACAAAGATTTGGTTTATTATATATAGGTGGAGATTTTGGATTTATGTGTTGGCCTTTTCACGTAATCTCTTGGTTCCAATGAATGAATGGATTGCCTTACCACTTTCTCTTAGGGCTATCATCAATTCACGTAACTCTAGCACGTGAGATCTAATCGGCCTTTTTTGTCATTATTTCATGCATGTTTTCGCTATTTCATTCCTTCATAATTATTTTTTTATTTTCTTATTTATTGGGACTCAAACAATTTATATTTGGGTAAAATAATCAAAAAAATGATTTGGGATTTCAAAGAATAAACGGATTGTGAAGGAAAAGAAATTAAATTGTAATGGTAGAGAGTTGAGCAGTTGACTACCAATTTAGTCTCTAAACTGTAAAAGGTTATAATAAGTATTCCTCCAACCATATGAAATCCGACAATTTAGTCCCTAAAATATATGAAAATGCATAAAGTTACTCTATAACATTTTAAGATGAATGATTAAATTGACAGATTGAACTACTTAGTATATTTACATAATTCAAAGATTAAATTGAAGAGAAATAGTTTAAGGACTAAATTGATAGTTTATTCTATGTCATGGGTTTGCTTTTGAGTGGAACATTACTAATTACAACAATAACGACAGTGAAACTTATTGAAACTTTTTGTGAGCATGTACACGGGTGGTGGGAAATTATAAGTTTGTATCATCATATCTTACTTTTGAAAAATCGAAGCTTGAATTGGATGAATATATAAAGCACCCAATTTTGTTGGGAGATCAACGAAAATGATATGGGCAGTATTTGGGTGGCAATGTGGTTGGTGACATTGGTCAACCACAATGTCACAAGTATACAAAAAACAAAACATAAGAAAAAAAGAAAATCACTTATGATATTTGGGTTGTCCAATGTCACCAACTACAATGTCGCCCAAGTGCTACCCAAATGATAGAGAGCAGAAAGGAGAGTAAAACCATGAACAAGGGTCTGGATTAAGTGCAGTTTGCACCCATAATTGGATGTAGTAAATGAGATTCAAACCATCCGATCAAGATCGAGCGGTATTAATTTTAAGGTCAATTTTTATATTTAAAAAACTCATAGTTGTGTTAAAGTGACTGCACCCAAATGATAGATCCTCAACAACAAGTCAACAATGTGTGAAGAAGGCTGGAGAAGATAGTCAAGTTTTGGGATTAAAGCTTTGTTTGTAAGATTAAAGGGGAAGGGAGGAGAGTGATTTGAAAAAAATCAATAGTAAGTGGAAGAAATAAATGACATTGAGAGAGGAAGGTGTTGAATGTTCATTTTTCTTCATAATACAAAGTCTTCTTTATTTAGGAAAACTCAAAAAATTTATTGGAAGAGGATTTACATTTTTTTTTATAACAGCGGAAGAGGGTTTACATTAATGCTTCAAATATTAATCATATGCATTAATTTATCATTCTTTAAAAAACACTCTTTCGAAAAATGTGAAAGATTTTATCATTTTCCCCTATATTTCCAACCTCCAAAGTCTTCCCCTCTCCTCCAAACTCTCAAACAAGGCTAAGTGAATTGACGACAACCCTTAGATTGATAAGACTTAAGAAAATAATAACTTTTTGTTAGATGTTAGTCTAAACCGGATTTACACTAGCAATATGTTATTTATTCTCATAAAGTTTTGATTCCAATTTTTTTCAAATTCATTATTTTGATCGAAATCTTTCTATTTTATTTTTCATGAATTTGGCATGATCCGTAAAAAAAAAAAAGTAGATGTAAATACGAAATACATTGGCTACATTATGAAATATTTATAATAGACGATTGTTTTTTCTCTATCCCTTACAGAAATGTTGGGTAAAACATCTTTTTTTTGGTCAAGTGGTAAAATATCTTTATTTGCTTATATATACTGTCAAAGTTTTTTTTATTTATTTTATTTTATATACTTTCAAGTAGTCTATTTGCAACTCACTTGTTCACATTAGTCACATTATTAATTGATAAGTAACCATTGCAAAAAGGCACGTTCTAAGGTGGGAGAGCTTAATAAGTTTCCCACTGTGGACGAGTATTATTCACCATCAGATTGTGAGGTGCATGATGACTTATTTTTCCTACCTCTTACGAAAAATGACTTATCTTTGCCAGAAAGAAAAAAAAAACAAAATATATTCTTCCAATATTGAAAAAGATAAGTCAACTTTCTTTTCTGGGATCAAATATTGGCCTATCACTATAACCAAGGATCAAATATTGGATGATGATCATACGACTCGTAAAAATTGAAAAAAAATACATGTCAAAACATAAACCGTCAAATCTTCATTCAGCGACCAAGGTCCATGACCTTGTGATTTCGAAAAATCGAAAACCCGTAAAATGATCTACATGGGTTCAAGATCAGGCACTAGAAGATACATAATCAAAACAAAAAGTTGTTGAGTAAGATAAATCAGTCAATCATACAAGAGTCTAGCTAAAAATATTCAAACTGACTAGTACTAATTTCCAACAACACGGGAATGTTGATACCGTTCTTCAAAAACTCGCGAGTACTTGGCATTACTCTACACATCTTGTTGGTGTGTAGTGCTAGTGCATCAGGAACCAACATTCAACTTGAACTCTGACGGAATTTCCAATGTCTTATATGATACAGCAGAACCAGATACATTCACATCACATTTACAGGCTCTTTCAAAATGGTTAAAATCAAGATCAATAAAACCAACAGGCAACAGTAAAATTGCTTCTGTTGAGAATTATTTGTCAAAAAGTTGTTGATGCAGACTTCAAATTCATCTGAAAAACTACAAGATCACCTTAATTAATACAAGCCATATAAATGCATAGTTTAGGTTAATAATAATTTGTATTTATATAATAAAAATATCAGCATAGTAACATACAATATGATTTCAAAAAAAAAAAAATCTTCATGGCTCAAAACAAAAAGGATTAAGAGTGAAGTACTTATTTAGCTCCCACGAGTTTAGTGGCTTCAGCAATAGCAACGTCAGCAGCATAGAGTGCCATCTTCTTTATCTATGGGCAAAGAATATATGGAGTTTACATAAAAATTAACAAGAGTAACTAATGTATATTAGATGGTATAGCAAAATTTAACACAGCATGGAAATTATGAGATATACAAGAAACCTAACAAGTCATGCACAAAATAATATGCTAAAGAAAATCTTTGATATTGTGCTGTATCAAATTTGTGACATGTCACCAGCAAATATAAATAACCATATTTATTCCACAACAAAAAGTTGTGCTAAGTATTTTAAATTCTCAGGTCAAAATATGCTTCAGAATGATGAAAACATGTACCTCTAATTTATCTTCCTTAGATCTATGATATTTTGGAAGTAACCGGAATTCCTCTGTCAATCGAACGCACTCATGAACATTCTCAGGCGAAACAAAGTCCATAGCCACTTTGATGCAAGGCTGAAATAACATAACCATGTGTTAGGAACCCAAAGTAGTTTCACTCCTTTGATTTTATTTTTAATATAAAACTGGTGTCCTTATTTACCTTTCTATTTCTCACTTGATGAGGGCATCCTGCAGGTATGAAAACAGCTTCCCCAAGATGTTGCTCGAACGTCCAGGGTTCAACACCTGGTAGGAAAAATAGTTCATAGCTACAAAATCCACAAAACTAATCACAAATTAAAGCATAATTTCATACCATATTCTAGCTTTAGCTGCTTTTTATGTTTCTCATTCAAATAAAAGTTTTGGTCATGAATGGGATGAATCACCTGAAGCCAAAGAAGATCAAAACATATTAATTTAGAAAACAAAGTTGTACAAAAAAACAATAATCCAATGAAGGTAAGGCAACTGCACTTACATAATTCACTGGAAGACTAGTTATGTGACGAAACTCTCGATGGTGTTTATTTAGGTACTCTGTTAGTTTTGGTACATCTTGCCTACGGAATATGTCCCACACAGCACTCCCATATTGAGTCTCCAAATGAACATCATTCCCACATAAATTATTACTCGGCATCTCATTTTCAGCCGACTCTATTTTGTCAGTCTCGATATCCGAAGAGGAAATGTCTGAAGAATCTAATCCATTGACAAATGTTGTTTCTTTTGTTCCACCACAAGGTTGATTATCAATCACGGATGAAATTCCTTTACAAGATCCATCGCGTGGTGGTGAGCACTGTTGTTCCACATTATCATAAAGCATCGACTCGCAATCATTTCTAGGAACCAAGAAATTGGAATCAAGACTATTGAGATCAAATTGCTGAAACCTTGGTGAATCAATGACTTCCTGATTGCTCACATTTAAATCTAATTTACTTTTGGTAGATTCAGGGAACTCTTGAACACAAGCTTCTCTATCAAGTTTCTCTTCTTTTTCTTGACTTTCAAGCAAGGTTGAGTCTCTACCATTAATGTCTTCTTTTTCAGATATTTTAAGATCCACGGTAACACCCACGCGACGCTTTTTACGTTTTCTTCCACGCGAACCAGCTGCCTTACTGTCCAGACCATAGAGCTCTCGCATATCTTCAACTTCATATTTCTTCTTTAACTTTTTTATGATTTTGGATTGCCATGCTGGTGTCTTTACGTCAGCTGTGTGTGTCAGAATATTGACCTGATCAATGCATAACATAAATTAGCACCTGCTGCATAACATGAGAAAGGAGAAAACCTGCGTGTGACATGCGACACAAATAGTATTCTGATCAGTCAATGTATTTTCCAGTTTTACACGCAACTGCACACTACCTATATAAATGGAACTATTTATTACTTGTCTAACACTCCAGCTCAAGTTAAAACATTTAAGTTAGTTACATATAATATACAACTACACTGGGGGTCCTTTAGCGATTTTATAAGCTGATCATTTAAGCTGATAAAACTAGTTACTTTCAATCCTACTAAATCTCATCATGCTTAGTCCTTTCATGGAATACAAGACTTATATTTGTTAAGCAGTGTTGCTTGGTTATTATTTTTTATTCCAAGTGTAAACTACCAGCACTTGGGTCGCACTATTGAAAAATCACAAATTTGGCCACATATTTTGTCAAAGTAAAGGTTCTTTTAAGCAACATTGTTACCGGTTTTGTTAACTTGAACAATATACATATTTCACAATGTGTAAATTAAGTAGAAATAGAACAATCATACATATTTCACCAACAAAAAATAGCAATATTCTGAAATGTGTAAATTAAGAACTTATGCAATGTGTAAATTAAGAACTTACCGCATCTGAAATGTCACAATGTAATTTTGTCACAGAATCACCTCTACTCAATTCTTCTAAAGCTCCATAAGCAATGTATGTTTTAGGGCCCAAATCTGGCTTCAAAACAGTAGGCAGCTTTGTGGCAAGGTTTAAAATACCAGATTTGGGATGTGTGTAATCACTAAAAGGAAGCATCGCTGTAAACTCAGCACCATGCCTTGGCAAACAATCTTCGAAAAAATTTGTTGGAGGCCAATCCTTTAGCTTCAACATCTCCGGCCATCCATTTCTGTACCTGCGCCCTGTCAAGTAGCCTTTGAAGAACTGAAAAGCGTTAACTTGTACCTGCATCACCACATAGAACACATAATAAACTATTGTTCAAACTACAATAAGAATCTCCAATCAAAAGCTGAAAATAGGTGAATAGATTGTTGTTTGATAACCAAATTGTTAGGAGTCTTCTCAGGATAGTTTTTTGTGACAATATATACGGCTCCAAATAATTAAAAAAAAATTGCATAACTTATTTCATGTGGAAGCTTATTCAATCTAGAAATCACAACACGAACCTCGCACCAATCTAAGCAGTCAATGGCTTTAAAAATGTCTGCCTCATCTTTTAATATGTTCTTTGCCAACCTAAAAGCTCTCCACATCACCATTGGGTCCCAGCTAAGGCCACTACCCTTTTTGTACACGTTCCTAACAATAACAGGTTCACCTCTTATCCAGTGTCTTTGGAAATGCTCAAATTCTGTGTCTCCGATTTCAATGGCATCAGGGCAGTACAAAAAGTTGTCATGACCGGTTTCTCTAGAAGCTGCCTTCCTTGCAGAATTATGTGCTGCATCTTCCTCAAAACTACGACACTCTGAACATTCTAAAGAAAGATCAACAATAGGTGGCTGATATTTGATGGTAAGTTCCTCCGCATCCCTAGTCAATTTGTCGATCCAATTAGCTTTGAATAGGCGCCTCAGCGAAAGGGTAGCAGTACCACAACCTCCTCTAGCTTTTGGAGGACAAGGAATGCTGCCATTTGTCTCTGCTCTCCAAGCAATAGTTTCTGGTGGTGTATTGACCATTTCCTCATTACCACCAGCAGGGATATCTTTGGAATGAACTCCATTTCTAAGTTCTGTGCAACAAGTGAGACAGATATCGTACCGACAATAAGGGTTGAAACAACTTCTGTGGAAATTGACAATGGATGTATTGCAGTTGTCACTGCGAAACAAGAAAATCGACAGATCCGAATGAAAATTAAAATCACATTATGGAAAATAAGATGAGTAAAATTTTACAAAGTTAGATATATCAGATAATTGGAGTTTAAGCTGAAATTAGTTCAGATGAGTGAATACATATCTGTGGTAATTATAAAAAATTAAAAAAATTAAAAAAAAACACACAAATACCAGTTCCAAAATAAAGAAATGGTTAATAAAAGTTCTGCTGCTAAACAATTGTCTTGCTAAAAAATTGACTTGTAGTAGGCTTTGACATATCTTATAGGACAAAGAAAAGAACAAAAAAAAGGGTTCAGTAAACAGTATTTATACATGTCAAAAAGGATGTAAATAGATAAGATCATGTACCAATAGTAGTTAAAGTATATTCTTGCTTATAAAAAGAAGGTAACTGAAAATCTTTATATCATGTAAAAAGAGTTGTTCGTATAATATAGCTTTACTATGTAGTTTAAACCTGTGGATTTGATCATATGCCTTGCATTTCTCCTCTCTCTCAACATGATATGTAAAGCCTAACTATAGACAGCCAGTTCATTGGAGAGAAACTTTATCAGACAAGTTATAAATGAAATTACCTTCGTGTATAAGATTTATATGTTTCAGCTCGAGGAAGAGCGTTGAAAAGGTGAATAGATATTGTATCATGTATTTGCGGTAGAATGTATATCATTGTATTTATTATTTTATGTCTATATAAAATAGCTTTGCTCTACAGTCTAAACAAGGATTTTATTACACATCTTTCTCAATTTCTCTTCTCTCTCAACAAAAATGAATAGGAAAGGAATGAATGTGTCACAGCATCAATACAGGCATTAGAAGAAAACATATATGTAGATAACCAATTACTTTGAAAGGCAACTAATGTAATTGTTGAATTGTTTAGGAAAACGCAGCTCCATGATTGGTTCTAATTATACTTCTTACTCAAGCAAATATAAATATTTTCCTGTTCAGATCATAATCATAATGCAGTGAATTAAAAATAATGCTTGAACAATAACATGAAGGAAAAAGGTTCATAACATACAAAATTTTACTATAAACCAAGAGGGTCTGCGAGATAATACCAATAAACTCGATCATCATCATCAACTGCTGCCTGCAGAATATCCTCCTCTTCCACCATCAGGGAACCGTGAATGCTTGCTTCTACTTCCAATTCTGATTTCTGCTCACGTTGGATATGTTGGAGTAAAGGCAGAGTTTTCTTAAGCAAGTAAAACAATTTCTGTAATTTGACATCTGCATCTGCTTCGCCGTTCCCATTCTGTGGATAAATAATTCATTTCACATGAAATGCAAAGGCACAAAAAGTAATGTAATGCATAATAGAATGCAAGAGAATGAAAGCACACACCATCGTCGATATAGTTTTCTTCAAGCACAGTCGGCAATTGCAATAATCAAGACAAAAGGGACAAGCAGTCTCTATCTCCTCTCTAGTTTTATCTTGGTACCTATATTATTCAAATTTAAACATCATAAGAGAACCAGAGCCTGTCTGCAATCAGTAACCTAATTTAGTTATCAAAAATACTAGCTGGTGTTTGTCAAGCTTTACTCTTTCCAAGTTAATAAAACTATTATTCTAGTTGGATGTGCCTAAAATAATAATTAACCTAACAAGTGAAATTCATCGGAAAGTAGAACATCGGACCAAAATCAGTTTAGTTAACATTACCACTTTGCTATGCACTCATAACAATATTTCTTTCTTTTGCACTTGGTACAAACAACAATTCCAGTCCTACTTTTCTTCCAGCACTGATGGCACCTTGAATTCCTTGGCTGCTTTTTGGTCTCTGGTTCACCCTACAAAGAGAACAGATGAGTTCAAACTGAGAATTTTGAGTAAAGAAAGAATCAAATTTAAAGTCAAAACTCAAAAGAGAAACATTTCAATGCTAAGGTAATAATAAAAACTATAAGGGAAATGCTAACCGGTGCCCCCGGGGCACTGGTTAAGGATACTAAAAAGGGAAATTATATAGTAATTATTGCATTGAAAACTGTGTAATTAATC
>Ga0315914_1006855_pt1 | contig 15985 bp, 3 predicted proteins | sample MpolenodulesMG_FD_203920 | JGI IMG/M metagenome (GOLD analysis project Ga0315914, IMG submission 203920) | Medicago polymorpha root nodule microbial communities from Los Angeles, California, United States - elongated nodules | ecosystem: Host-associated > Plants > Roots > Nodule | place: USA... | reverse complement strand
AACAACTTACTTAACTTGTTTGATTTTCGTCAAATCATTGTATTTGATGACATATCGTCTTACGTTTGTATTTAGTTATGATTTAACTCAAATTAGAGGAGTTTTAGAACAATGCATATATTTTGTAATGTTCTCATATCGAGCCGTGTAATTCTATCTTAATTGAACATAGAAATGGGAGGTTGCAGACGATAATCCTTAATTGATGTCTCTGGTTAACTTTTATGAACTTTACATTATAAACTTTATTTTTCTCCTTGGTAAGCTAGACGACATAGAATTATCTGTTTGTAGAACTGTTAAGATAAGAATTTGTATGTGCTTCTAAGATTCATAAACGAAGTTGAAGTCTTTAGATAACAATTTAGAAATATCAATTCTTTTATGTTTCAATTGCCTCTAAGAGAGTGAGGCTCTGATGACATGTTGTCATATGGTGTTTTTCAGTTAGTTTTTATGTGTTAGTAGTTTAGTTTTTATCAATTTTGGACTGACGAAAGCTGAAAAAAGACAAAAAACAAGGAGACCAGAAAAACCAAAACTGGACCACGCTTTTGACAAAAATTTGTGGAAATCTTGAGCTTTTTAAATCGACAAAAATCGGGGCACAATTTTTACGTTACAGAAACGTGATTCTATAAAAGCAAGACGCGTTTATGAGCCAGTGGTTCGAAATTATAGATGAAAAAAGACACATTTAAGGTTGGAGAATAGGTGGGAGACCGTCAAAACTCATAGACAATCATCAATTTCATGTAATGAATCCTTCTTTGTTATTAGTTGTTTATGTTTTAGCCATGAGTAACTAAATTCATTGAGATTAGACCGTAGATGATTCTGTTCTAGCTTTTTGACTATGTAACATGTAACTCTGAATTATATGATTGCTATTCTAGTTTATTCATTATAAATTGTGTGTAATGCTTTTATGATTCTGACATAATATAATTGAACTTAGAGATTATATGACTAATGACACTAACTTTTGACTTTGATCTATCTATGCTATTCAGCTTAATGAACAATCTAGGGATAAAAAAGTTGTTAGACTGTGACTCTGAAATTAACGGATTGTAAAACCTTTGATGATCATAGGTTCACCTAAGAGATTAGGGAATTATGATTAGAAAAGAAGGCTCTGAGTTAAGGGATTGAACTGAACTATTTTGTTGATTGTCGTAAACTGAGTAGCAATTATATGATTTAGGTGCGGATTACTAATGAACGATGGACAAATGATTCGACCTAATCCTTTCTCTAAATATATTCCAAAATCAATTTTATTCTCCAGCCATTTATTTATTATTGCAACAAAACTATTTTGCCTAAGGCAATCCCCCATTTACAAACATCCTGAATATTGATGAAATTTCCAAGTTGAGATTAGAACAGTCCTCGTGGATACAAATTAAATTATTACTTTGATATAAATTAGTACACTTGCTAAAATTGTATCAGAGCCCACTCTAACAACCTTAAGTACCTTAAGTAGGCATACAAACTCTGTAGAATTGACGACCCTATATTTTTAGAGATGGAGGGACACACAACCCCAATAGTTTAGTTGAAATAATGTAATCTCCTTTGATACAAAATTTATAAATTTTACTATTTGATAACGATATAGCACACTTACTATTTTGTTTATCAAAAACAATTTTATTTATTAAAAAGATATTTATTTTTTATTATTAATTTCTTTTTAACAATAACGATCATTTGGAATTAGTTTTGATTATTAGTTTCGGACATCACATCACATATGTATACATACCAGTTGTTTTCAATAGGACCACAATTAAGTGTCCCACCGCTACTTTCTTTCATATTTGACTTTTCAAACTTTTTATTGAATCAATCAATATTTAATTTCTCTTTGACAAGAAACTTTCAACCCAAACATTTACTTTAAGGCAAGGGAATCAGTCCTTTATTTCCATCAATCTTCACATATGGTGAATGAAATATGTCAAATTTATCAGCCCATAAAGCCTCTAGGGCCCGTTTGATATGATAAAGTTATTTTATCCTAATTCAATCCAAGTGATAAATTAAACTTATTTTTAATCCTATTTTATTCACAAATTATATTCAATGGATTTTTCAACCCTATCTCCCAATTTAAACTTATTTGTCTCAGTTCGATATGATTTTGTTTAATTTATTTAAGTGAATTAATCAATTACCTACCGTATTGTTTTTTAAAGTAACTCGTGCAATCTTGAAACTCGGTTATTGAGAATTGAAATCATCGGCTCATATGATCTTGAAACAAATGACTTGATTTAGTTGATTTTAAAATTAAAACTAGTATTATCATGTAATCATATTTCTTATCAGGCCGGTCCTAACAAAGTGTAACAAGGTCATTGGCACATGGTCTCAACTTTAGGGAGGTCTCTAAATTTGAAAAGAAAAAAAAACTTGTACATGTGGATAGAATTGTCACTAAATGTCAATTTTTCGTTGGTCAATGTCTAAAAGACATCAATTTTATTGTCAATTATGCACTATTCATAAGGAAATGTCTATTTATCTGTAAGTAAAAGTCATGTTTGAATCATTGCTCGTATATTTAACTACAACTTAATTGTATGTCACGATAAATAGCATTGGATCTTTTTTTTTCAATTATTTTTAAATGAAAATTGTCAAGTCTCTAACCGAGCCTCCAAATTGTTGGGAACGACCTTGTTTCTTATAATCTAGATAAAAACAATATTGTCATATTTCTTATCACATTTGCACCAAACTCATGATATGATAAGTGTTTATCCTACCACTATCATATCATATCCTTACCCAACTTTTTATCATATCATATCTTTATCATACCATGTCCATCAAACAGACCGCTAATTCGTTGTATTCTTCATATCTCACATTTTCATAATTGTTGTCTGTTTCAAATTCTCATATTCTACATCAAACTCCTTAATAATTTGGTTCAATTTCTGAGGATAATTCACCTCCAAATTCAAATCCTTGTAACATGCAGTTTAGTTTTATTTGATTTTTGCAAAATTTTCTTACAAAAATCAAACTAAATTAAACAGACGAAAAATATGTTTGTTTGATTGGTTTGTTTCAATGTGATTGACATTTTATAAAATTTTAAAACTTATTATAATAAAATTCTCATAAATTTAGTTTCTTTATATTCAATAAATTATGGTCAATATGATGTAACATGTCTGTTTTATTCTATTTTTAAGAGGAAAAGCAAAACTTGTACAAAAAAAAAAAAAGAGGAAAAGCAAAACTCAATTTAAAATCGGCGGTTTGGTTTGCATCAGTTTTTGTAATATTTTGTCACAAAATCCGAACAAAACTATACTTACAAAAAAAATATTTTTGTAATCATACACATGAAAATTATTTGTCAATGGTTGATTAGTGAAAAAAAGGTCTTTCACGAAGAAAAAAATGTGCATATTATAAAATGTGCATTTCACAAAATTCATACAAAAGAAAATATATGAAGACATTTTTATATATATAAATCATACATATGTTTTTCATTGGTTAATTAGTGAGAGAGAGAAAACATTTCACGAATTATTAGCAACGTGTCTATTAAGTTCCCATTTTCATTTAAGAGAATACACACAAGATTTATATCATTAAAAAAATGCTTTTTTTTTTGAAGTAGAAAAAAAAATGCCAATGTTAGTGACAATAACCGCCAACAGAGATAAATCGATGAAGATATTGACAACGAAGATCATCGTTGAAATGACATAAAAATCCATTATGTGAGGGTGCTAGAGATGATCAAAGAGAGCCCAATAATCTTTAAATATAAGAGAGGCCTAAGATAAGTTTTGGTATATGAGACCTTTTTTGTTGCATATGAGACATTTTCATAAAATCTAATGAAAAATATTTTTTTGTTGATATTCCTAAAATGAGGGTTTTAGTAGCCTTGTTCTTGAACCAACTTTAGAGACGATTCATGATTTTGATTTTGCATTTCAAATTTCTGCCACCATAAGTTGATAAATAATTTTTTAAATATTTTTTTTATTCATTTCTAAAAGATTTAATTTAAATCCCTAAAAAAATATTTAATTTAATAAAATTCTTTTATTTATTATTACACACCATTTTTTTTATAAATTAGGTGTATAAGGGCTGACTTACAATTTTGTGTTAGAAAGTGTCTTTTGAAGTAATGTAAATAACTAGCCCATTTTCCCTATTTCCTTTTTAATATGTTTCTTCCCAATTCACATCAACCACAAAGGCACAAACCGTCGTTGAATTCACATGAAGTCATGGTCTAGCTAATATTAACATTAAAAGGCCATGTAATTCAAACCTTATCCATTTTTGCCCTTCATGTTATTCTCTCCATAAACACATACGCCCACCTATAACACGTTTAATCCTATAGATGGAAAAAATGAATATGGCAAGTTAAATGTTTTCACCATATTTTATGAGACTTCTCTCAAAAAAAAATAAAAATTTATGAGACGTGACAACACGTTATTAAATTTTTTTTTTGAAGGAACGTTATTAGAACTTAAAAGCTGTGTAAAATAACTTTACATTATAGTGTATATGAATTTAACAAGTAAATCATTATTTGGATCGACAAATTTTAGGGAGGTGTTTTAGATTATGATTTCAATGGATTTTAAAAGACTTTTTAATAATAAAAAAGTTTAGTGGTATTCAATCAAGACTTTTATAAAATATAAAGAAATCTTGTGGTATTCAATTGAGACAATCATGACTTTTTTATCAAGGCAATGAAATCCGTTAGTATTCAATTGAGATTTCTGATGACTTAAAAATTATCTCTTGGTATTCAAAAGTCTATAGATTTTGATGGATTCTTGGATGAAATAGATTTTGTGAGATTTTTTAGTTAAAAATATAAATACTACTCACATCAAACAATCTCACACAAACCTTTGAGATTTTGTGAGAGTTTGCCCTCATCTGTTCAATGCCAACTTTTTTTCTTCTTCTCTTTCATCTGTTAAAAAAATTGTTTCGATTTTTTTTCTTTCTTTTGGTATGATTTCTTGTTTTTTTATTATGATTTCTTAGTCCGATTCTTTCTTTCCATTTTTTCATTCCAATTTCTTTCCATTGATATTGTTTGTTGTTTTGGTTTTTATTATTATTATTATTATTATTATTATTAACCGATAAAAGGGTAAAGACAAAAACAGTTACGTAGATTGGACCATAGATAAAACTACTGAGTTGTTGCACCTTGTGGATACTATAAATAGGGGATTATGTGATGCCAATAGACCGCTTAGCAAATAAAATGTAGAGCGAACTTTTATGCAATAATCACTTTTTTTTATTACGGAAAAACAATAATCACTTAATTAGTAAAACAATTTTGTATCGGTTTTATTTATTTTTATTCAAATTTAAAAAAAATCTTAAAAGTAGTGTTATAAAGCGATTGAAATCTTTGTTATAAATCCATTAAAATCTGTGTTATAAATCTTGAGTCTAAAAAGTCTTTTAAAATCTCACAGAATTAATACAATCTTACAAAGTCTTTTAAAATCTCAAAGACTCTTTCTACCAAAATAGTCTTTTAAAATCTGAATCCAATACACCCCCCTTAAATGTTAGTGAAATTGGTACCCCAAATTTATGAAACACCAAATGCTTCTAAAAATATCTAACTTCAATCTAATTGCTCTATCCATCAAGTTATAATGTTATAATTAGTCACTTAACTCGACGCAAACAATTATAGGGATCATGGTTTGAATTTCGGATTCCTCTTCACACATGATATGTGTGAATCTAGCCACTAATATTTTTACGTAAGTTGTACCATGGATATCTTATATAGGGACCGAGGTTTAAATTTCAGATCCCCCATTAAGCTAGTTGACAAAAAATATCATAACTTTAAATAAAATAAAAATAAGGTTAAATATGTTTTTGGCCCTATAAATATACCAACCTTTTATTTTAGTCCTCTAAAAAATATCTTCGATTTTTTGTTCAAAAAAGTTTTTCATCTTCACTTTTGGTCTCTCTTTTTAAGTAAACTCGTGTAAAATTCATATTTTTTTAATAAAATTTTGCATAAAAGTTTATGATTTAATAAGAATATCTCCCAAAAAAATTTAGATTTTTTTAACAAAACATGAATTAAATATGATTTTTAATACTTGACAAACTATTTGTGACGTGTCTCTTGAATTTCTTTAGAGTGATTATTACTCCCTTCGTCTCACAATATTAGTCGTTTAAGGTTTGTGCACGATTATTAAGGAAATAATTAATTGTGTTGATTTCAATGGTAAAATTAATAACATTTACTAAAACAACCTTATTAATTGTAGTTAGTGGAGTAGTTAAGTTGGATGAAGTTCAATAAACAAGGGTATAATAGTGGGAAAAAATAATAAATGTTGCATTGGTATTGTAAAGTGATAATTACTTTGAGAAAAAAAATCCTAAAGAGACAATAATTATGAGACGTGGGGAGTATATCATACACCTTGATTTCCACGGTGGGTTTCTCATTTGTTTTGTAAATTCCTCATTTTCATTGAGAGTACCCTCAAGCTTTAATTTTTTTTTTTAACAAACGAAAATAAGATATGTTTTTTTTAAGAATAAAAAATGAAATACATTAACAATGGCGATGGTTCCTCTAAAGCATAAGGTGTACTAAAGAGGCCACCCCAAAAAACAAACAGTCACTGTATAATTACAGAAACAAGGGTCAGTCGATACCTAAACAAAGTAACAGGTCCGACCACCATCTATGAGTGCCATAAACAAAGTTGGCATTGTTAGCTTCCAGCCACCAAAATGAGTTATATTTAACCTTTTCCATAAGTTCTATCATTGTAGTTTGAATATTCTTGAATATTCTGTTGTTTCGTTCATTCCAAACTATCCACACACACAAAAGCCAAAGAAGCTGCATAAAAGAACGTCACCTTCGATATATTCCAATAGAGTTAGTAAACTGAAAGAAATGATCATGAAGATTAAGCAAACCGACTCCTGAAATGCCTATCCAATTCCTTATGTGCTGCCATATCGAACCAAAAATTCACAATGGAGAAACAAGTGAGTTGCCGATTCGTCAAACCCACACCCCGCCACACACCTAATGGTCGTGGGTTGAAGAATGTCACGTCTTAAGAGATTAATTTTAGTTGGCAGCCTATCTCAAAGAAATCTACAAGCAAGAATAAAGACCTTCAAGGGAACATGTTTGTGCCAAACGAACTCTCCCGTTACATCAATTAAAAGGATATATCTCAAAAATAAGATATATTAAATACCACGAAAAGTCACCTCCTCAACACAAGGTACGTTGACCAGAAGTAAAGAGATAAAATATACAAAATAGTTAACCAGCGCCCATTAAAGAATAGGGCACTGATAAAAAGAAAGAAAACATCAAAGATTAATTGATGAAATATCGATAACCAAGATCATCGTTGAAACAACAAACAAAATCCAGTATAAAGATTTATTTCTTTGTTGCGAGGACTTTGTAAAGACACACAATGTGAGTATATTGAAGACAACTTGTGTCTGTTTGTTTATTTTTATTATTGTGTTTCACATTTCTTCACCATGTATTTTTCTCTCAAAATTTAATGTCAACGTCTTCATCATAGAGAAGTTAGTTGCAGGGGTAGCCATGAGGGTGAGTGGGAGGGACGGCAGTCCAGAACACTATTTTTTTAGAGATATCGAAATTATTATTTTTACTTAATAGTTAGTATTATATATATATATATATATATATATATATATATATATATTAATTCTCTTTTATTAATTATTTTAAAAATATATTTTTAAAGAACTTTGATTGTAAATAAATCTTTTACAACAAAAAATGCAAGAAGAAAAATATTAGAATAATTAAAATGGTAAAATTTTATTGTTTCATTCAGGGCATCAAAAATCTTAAGACTGGTTGTGGTTAATTGTAGCACCGTTACATGAGAAAGAGCTTTTAAAAAGAAAATCACTCAAACTTCTTCCGATCACGAAACAAATTTTTTTTGTCTTTGTGAATAAAAGTCACGTATAATTTATATATTGATAATTTTATAATAAAAATAGAACCAAAATTTCAATTTTATTTTAAAAAATATTTTGATGATATTTTGAGTTGTTGATACTTTAAAAATTCATAATTGATCTGTCTATCGTCGGAAAAATTCTAATTTTATGTGAAAAACTATATTTTAATGTCCTAAACATATCTGCAAAAAATCATGAAAAAATTTAACATCTAGGTAACTTTTTTGGAATTTGTCTATAGGGAAACAAAAGGAGAAGTCTCAAACTTCATGGGTAGAATTTGTGTTTTTTTACCGGGTCATTTTCCAAACTTCGCGTATAATAGAGTCAAGTTGAACGATTAATCAATTTTTTTCAAATAAAAAATGAGACAAATAATCAAACAAAATCAACAACTAAACAAGACGTATTTTCCTCCAAAATCTTTTTTCAAGCGGTTGTCCAATATCAACGAGTGCAGTGTTAATATTTAACGGTGTTCTGCACATAAACTAAAAAATATTTAATAAAAACACTAAATTAATGTTGATATTTTGAAAATAGTCACAAGTTTTTAAAATATTTCATACTGACTTTCTCATATAAGTATATAAAAATTTGTTTCTGCATATATAAGCACTTAAAATCCACAATGAGTGCATTGCAAATAGTTAACGTTGTTTTCCATATAAAATTTAAAAATAATAATAGATACACTACATTAATGTTGATATTTTGAATATAGTCATGAATTCTCAAGTTTTTATCATATTGGTACATACAAATTTGCTTTGCTTCTGCAGATATAAGAACATAAAATCTGCAACGAACGTGGTGCAAATATTTAACGGTGTTTTGCATAAAATAAAAAATGTATAATAGAATCGGTATATTAATGTTAATATTTTAAAAACAGTCACGCGCTTTAAAATTTTTATCATATCAGCTTTCTCATATCGGTAAATAAAAATTTTCTTTTGCATATATGAGCAAATAAAATCTATAATGGGTGCAATACAAATATTTAACAGATTTTTACACACAAAAAAGAGTAAAAAATATTTGATAAAAATATTACATTAATACTAATAATTTTTGTTTAATATCTTTAAACATTTTACAAAATTATCAACGTAATTGTTTTAATATATAATTACCACAATGTTACACATATTCTTTTGCTAGTTTCAATGCATATTAGCTATATTATCTGTTATGAGTGAAAGTCAGAATTACTCATGAAATGTTTACAATTTTACAGCTCAAAAAGATGAGAACAATAATTTGAATATTGGTAAAATATATGTTTTTTTTAAGGGTGAATATTGATAATTTATATTTATCACATATAATCACTCTAATTTTGTATTAGGTCCAATGTATCTTTTATGTGGCGTATCAACAATGGCACATGTCACATCACATGTTTGAAAAATCAAAATCAAATATACCAATCTCGTATACATTTTCTCATCTTCGATACTTTGATTCGCCTATAAAAACACATGTTTCATTTCATCACACTCATAAAACACATCACATTCTTAGTCTTGCATTACGACATCAACAAATAAACCAATATTTTGATTTTTAGTTTGGGAAGATGATGATATTAATGATAATAATGGTAATAATGTCTCAATATCAACAAGCCCCTGGGGCCCAATTCAGGTTAACTAGTGAACCCCCAACGAGTCAACATAGGTTAAGAAATGAAGTCCAATTTGGGTTAACCAGTGAGCCCCCAACGAGTCAAATTAGGTTAACCAATGAAGGCCCAATAAGCCAAATTGGATTAACTGATGAAGCCCCAACAAGCCAGATTGGGTTAATCGGGGTTGGACCAGAGACGAGGACTAGGTATGGAATAACTCGTTATGGAGGTAGTGGTATCGAAGGTAGTAGTACTGCTGCTATAACTCGTCCTGGAGGTAGTGGTATCGATGGTAGTGGTACTGCTGCTATACCTCGTTGTGGAGGTGTTATACCTCGTCGTGGAGGTAGTGGTACTGCTGCTATACCTCGTCGTGGAGGTAGTGGTACGGCTGCTACAATTCGTTTTGGAGGTAGTGGTGTTACTAAAGCAAGAAGCACTGATGGAAAAAAATATCTACCATGAGATCTATAAGCTTTATATGGATGCATGCATATGAAATCTATATAATAAATAAATGAATAAGGATATACATGCACATGAGATCAATATAATAAATAAATATGTGCATTTTAAAATTTGCGTTCAAATGTATGCATCATGTTATGTTACGTGAAGATATGATATGTTCGAATTTGTGATTTTCAACTTTTCTATGGTTGTATAACAAAATTTATTGTGCGGTTGAGATGATTCTTTTTATTATATTATTATTCCGAGTGGAGTATTATTTTTTTAATTAACTGAAACTTTAAGAGTTCTTATTTTAATAAATTTATGATTTGCTATGATATACTTGTAATTGAGTGTGTGTGTTTATAACAATAAGTGATGAGTAAAACCTAGTGGATTAGTTGTGAAAACCTTTTATGTCGAATCTGACAGTGACCCGAGTATAAGAAAAACATTAGTTGAACATTCTATTGAACATTCTTGGAATCTGTTTATGAATTTCAGGTTCCCATCAAAATTCAAGGTTCAAACCTGAGTCACTGCATTTCCCGTGTATAATAGAAAGAAAACAAAGAAAAACTATGACACCTAAAATTTGATTTTTTTTTTTAAAGTTAGAGTAAAAACAATGAAACCTAATCCAGCCAGAACTTTCATTAGATAAAATAATGGTCACGCCAAAAAAATTCGTGCGACACTAATTAAGAAACAACAATCATCAATTAATGGTGAAAACTTTTGTTATAGTTTTTTTTTTAAAAAAATTGATTAGGTTATATTTGATTTTTTAAAATGGTTTATTTATAATTGAAATTAGGATTAGATCAAATTTAAAATTAAGATAAAATTCAATTATTTAATTAGATAAAAAAGACAAATTAAAACTTTAAATAAAATATTTTTAGGTTTTGTTTGATAAAAAGTATGGAGAATTGTCGAGTTAGTTAATAGCCGCGATGAGCTTATAATGGATAACGGAAAAACTAATTGATGGCGGATAAGTTGGTAACAAAGAAAACCAAACGAACAGTATGCTAAAAAAAGGAATACAGTCTCTTAAAATCAATACCCCTGATTATAATCTAGCATAGTGGAAGCTTGGATTAAGAATAAGCCACAAGCTAAAGAGGAACATAAGCAGCATTTATTTATTTCTAAATATACTTCCTCCATGTTGATACAATACTGTTAAAAATATTCATGACATTTGGTTATAATGTGGTAATGATTCTTTAGTGTGCATTATTTCTAAATATACTTCCTCCATGTTGATACAATACTGTTTTTTAGAGGAAAATGTTGATACAATACTGTTAAAAATATCTCTTACTTGGGTTTGGCCATGGTTTCCTACTTTTCTTTGTGAACGTGATACTGAATGAATACTGTGTGAAACGTGAATAGATATGTATTGGGGTTGGGCTTGGGCTTGGGCTTGGGCAACATTGATTTTTTTTTTTTTTACAATTGCTTTTCTGATTTTCAATACTTCCTAAAAACACAAGTAAAAGACTAAAATACTTCTAGCAGTAGTTAACTACCGCTGTCTTATAACTAAAAAACACGCCGACAGTTAACTGCCGCTGAGTTTTTTGGTCATTTACTTGTGTTACTAAGACACAATGAATGTCAAAAAAGCAATTTTTTTTTCTCTAGACCTAATGATGGTGGGCGGTAGGAAATTAAAATTTTAAAAAATAATTATAAAATAAACAGGTTACCTGCGGCCCGGCCGGACTAGCCTGTGACAGGCTTGGGCTTCAACGGGCTCGGGCTAAAAAGACCCGGTTTTAAACGAGCCTAATTTTTTTATGTCCAAACCCTACATTTTATCGGGCTTTTGCGGGCTAGCCCGGTTGGCCTGGTCCGTTTTGACAGCTCTAACCAAAAGCAATGTAATTTACAAAGTGCAAAGACGGAAACCAAGCAAAATAACCTACATGGATTAAAATCAAAAGGTGATATAATTGCAAGGACTAATAATATATGAGTCTTGCTAACTAGTGCCCTCAGGGCAATGGTTAAAGAAACCCAAAGTAGTAGTTTTGCATTGGAAATTACAACTTTTGGACTTTTTGAAAGTTGAATTCAACATTTTTTTACCATTTCTCAACAAATTATTTCTAGTTATGTTCTCTTAACCAATGCCTCAAGGACACTCTTTAGCATTTCTCATAATATATTTAAGCCTTAGAAATGAGTTCAATAATATTTTAATAATTTTTGTTTAATTTAAAACAAAGTATTTTAATAATTTTTATAACTTATTTATATTTTATTTAATTAATTAAGATCATTCATAATCCAACACCATATGTGTTCACTAACACGATGTACCTCCTAAGCATGATGAAAATCATGCAACGTTTTCGAATCATACCCTTTTCTCTTTGTCAACATGAACTAACCGTACATTTTTTTGATAAGTCGGAGTTCTAATTTAGAGTAAAATTTAGGCAAAATTTCACACATCTAAGTTGTGACAAAATATAAACAGAAATTGACTTTTTCATTTAATTTAATGATAGTATACCAAAAATACCCTTCATAATTAGTGAGTTTTCGTTTTATGCTTTTTTTAGAAGGCAAAATATGTTATTCTTTTTTACGTAAAGCTCATTTGATGTTTTCTCTAGCATTTGCATGGTTATATACTCTTATATAGACATGGATAGAAACAAGAAAGAGGAGGGGTTATGGTGCTATGTTATTTGACTACGGTACTAAGCAATAACTAGGGTGTTCGCGGTGCGGTTTGGTTTGGTTTTTAGGTTAACAGTCATCCAAACCGCAAGGTAAAAAAGCATGTGGTTTGGTTCGGTTGACTTTTAAAATAAAATCCTAACCAAACCAAACCAATGTGGTTTGGATTGGATCGGTTGGTGCGGTTTTTTTCGAGACAATATAATTTTTTGTTTCCAACAATAAAATCGTTTTAAAAAGGTAAAACACGACATATTTCCAGCAATGTTTTCGACAATGTTTTTAATTCATTCCACATTACAATTTCATTTCCACCAAACAACATAAACCAAATTAAAAATGTGGACAAAAAGTAATTCTATTATGTAAGAAATGTAAAAGACTAAGATTTTCTTATTCTCTAATATTTCAAGTAGCACATAAATACATTTTTGAAATAAAAAGCAAAGAAGAAACTTAACAAGAGAAAAAATATGTCAATTATAAAAGTTTTCATTGAGTTTCTATGTGTAATTGTCTAGGTAACATAGATTTAATTAGTGTTTTTCTTACGTTGCGGTTTGGTTTGGTTTGGTTTGGTTGGTAAAATGAAAATCGCAAACTAAAACAAACCATGTGGTTGAGGAAAAAAGTGATCTGAATACATCCAAACCAAATGCGGTTTTTTGCAGTTTCGGTTTGGGTTGGTTCGGTTTACGGTTTTTCTATTGGATTGGTTCGGTTTTGAACACCCAATAACCAATTTGGCCCATAAATAATAAATAACTTTAATGAAACATTGAAAAAGAGATAAAGCTTGAAAATAATTTGTAAATATTGACTTTCTTCATGAATTAACCTAATATAAACATCTAAAAATGTGAAGTTTGGGATATAAGAGATACAATAAGGTCTAAAATATACAAAATTCCAGAATATTTATCAAAACACGAGTTTTTTGTTGTTGCAAAATACACCTTGGATCACCTTAGTAGATGAGAGGAAGTTATACCCGACACCGCTACTATTATACCTTGACCCCAACATTTTACATAGACTGCCAAATTTACCTTTTATATAAAATAAAACACAATTCACCCTTTCACTTGTTCACTCCACTTTCACCCCCACATTTTCTGGAAAAAAATGGTCGCTGGGAAAAAAAAACTCCCACTCCTAACAAACAGTAAGCTTTCTTTGATGAAATCATCAATTATTGATTACTCTCCCAATTGTTTCCAAAAAAAATAATATAATTTTTTGAATAAGAAACTATTACTAAAATTAACAATTATTAAAGTTGTCCATGATCGTCGTATTCTTTTCAACGAGGCATTCAAAAGACACTTGCAAATTCAACCACTTCTCTCGTTGAAGAAGAAGAAGCATAGACCTTAATCTCTTGATTTATTCTTGTGCTTTTTTTTTTTTGTATAGAAAAATGAAGAATTTTTTTTTATAGTAATGTTTTAACATTCTATGGGAGGATTTTAGGAACTATATATATATATATGTGTGTAGTTGGCTGCTATAAAGTGTTGTGAGGATTCGGAAAGGATGTATTGAGATTTCCGGTATGCATACTGGAAATGTTAAACACGAGTCTTCCGAATAATTTTCGGAAATGTAACAATGAGTATTTCGAAAAAAATTTGGAAAAGTTTTATAGTGTAAAAAAAATGAGAAATACATACCTGAAAGAATATCAGGAGTGAACTCATACTTTTTTTTTATTGAAGAAAGGGGATGAACTCATACTTAATTGAGAAATGTTGAAAGTAAAGATGAAAAATTAATGTATAAAAGGTTAAATAGCATAAGGGATAAAATTAGAATTTTTAATGATTTGTAGGGGTGAAAGTACATGTGACGAGGTATAGTGTAAAATTTCCTAGATAAGATTGTTGAGGTCTAGAGATTTCTCATTATCTCTTAATATACTAATTTACCTTCTTATAGCGATTTACTTTTTATCACGTCCTTTTAAATCTTGGATTAAGATTAGCAATGATGGAGCAGTTTGTAATCACTTATCAGACATGACGGCATCCATGGAAGGAAAGAGAAAAAAGTTATAAAACTCTTGTATTGAAAGTGACAGTGATATTACAAATGAAGAAGTTACGTATTAATATAGTAATTAAAAGCTATTTATTCTACTATCTACTAGGACCGAACGTCACTAATATGTACCTCCAATACATTTTACTAGCCCTACTCTCGTAAATTGTAATCTTTGGTAAAAGATGCTGGGACATTCGGAGAAGTTTAAAACACAAGAAAATTATCGCATTGGATTAAGATAAAGGTATAACGGAATGGAAGTTAGTAGCTCAAAACATCTATATTTTTTTTCATTTAATATGAATCTTTTAATTCATATTCATTTCCTATCGGTTTTTGAGTTGGTTAAGATATATTGAACAGATTGATCAATGTGCTGAAATATTCTGACATTTATTTCCTTTAAAATCATATACTGAGTTACATTTAAAAATCATTCTGCTGATGGGTATATTTATTCTTGTTGCAATCACTGTGAGTATGTTGCATCACATCTTGCCGGTTGCTAGTGTATTAATATTCATGTTACTTCATTAAATCGCACCTTTTCATACTCACAAGTGAAGAATAAATTAAAATGGTTTTGTGGAAAGATGTGTTGAATGCGAAAAGGGTTAGGAAACATCCATGATTGGCATTGGGAGTTTGAGAAGAAAAATATAGACAATGGAGAAGCAACGTTCTTTTAGCATGATATTTGGATGGGGCTTCTATGGTGTAGTTAAGAAAATGACTTTTTTGAAAAAGTCATTTTGTTCAACCAATAACATAGTTGTTGATGTCATGTCAACTAATGTCATTTTGATGGACCATTGTAATCCAAATTTTACTTTATTACAAATTAGTCCTTATACAAAATATTAATTAGTTTTGATTTATTAACTTATTTTATTTAAAATAAAATCATTTTTTTGTTATTTCTTCTGTTCTGTGTTGTTCGTCCCAACCAAATCAAAAAATTGTTCCTCCTTTCTTCTTCATCTGCAAACCCAAAATCGAAGAAATTGATTGTCCTTTTAAAACCAGTTTTGTTCATCCTTTCTTCATACAAAATATCCATTTCACGTTTTCATAAAAAATGAAACCAACTTGGTTTTAGAGACCAAC
>Ga0315914_1006854_pt1 | contig 15985 bp, 4 predicted proteins | sample MpolenodulesMG_FD_203920 | JGI IMG/M metagenome (GOLD analysis project Ga0315914, IMG submission 203920) | Medicago polymorpha root nodule microbial communities from Los Angeles, California, United States - elongated nodules | ecosystem: Host-associated > Plants > Roots > Nodule | place: USA... | reverse complement strand
CAAAATTTAGTGACGGAATTAGAGAGGGATTTCACGTTTTCCCTCACTAAATATCCCTCACTAATTTTTGTTTTTTTTAGTAGTGACTAACTCAAGATAACATGGAAAAAGGTTATATATCTTTAGAGTGTGCAAGACTATTCAAGGTATTCGTAGGAAGACATTCTTGGGACAATTGTCTATGGTGCAACACCGAATCAATTACTATCCCCTCTTTATGTCTAAAATTCAATTCTATGTTTTTTTTAAACTCATTCGGTTGGTCTGATAATTCTGGCTTGGAATCTGGTAGTGTGCACTTCCTCAAGGTCTCAGATTCAATTCTCCTTTATATTAATTTGGATGGGTAAATTTAGCTTTTTCAAAAAAAGTTTCTTTGATGATATGTCTAGAATTAAGGTAAAAATATTTTTAAAAACCCTATTGCACTCACAATGAAATGAAGATAGAAGAATTTTCATAATATATTTAACAGACATCAAAGGTTTTCAAAGAAGTTAAAAGGCTGTAGATATAAACGGGAATGTGTGAGTGATCATAAAATCTGGTCATTTTAACGAAGTGTCCCCGAGACACTAGTTAAGCAACTAAAAATGGCAAGAAAAGATAAAATTAACATTAAAAGCAAGACTTTTTCAAGTTTTAAAAAGTAACATACACAATTTTCAAAAAAATATTTCTTTTTATAATTCCCTAACTAGTGACCTTCGGAGCACTGGTTAACCTTTCCCTAATCATAAAAGTAGCACCATTACAAGGAAAGAAAATTAAAAGACTTTACATGATGTCTTTTTGAGCTTAACTCAGTTTTTAGGAACAATGCATAATATATACAAAGTTTAAAATTCAAACTCCGACCACTAGAAAAAAAAAGCTTAGACATAATAGAAATTATTTTTTAACTTACATGTTAAGGCAGTAACATTCATTTTGAAGGCAATATTTTAATTGAGGAAAAACACAGGAAAGATGTATACAATGCATGTGAGATATACACTTTCCTGCAATGAGAAATAAGAATACAGAAATATTACTTAAATATGGTAAATCAAAACATTCCTTAAAAAAAATGATAAATCAAAACAATAAAAAAACATGAAAATAAGCTTACCACTAACATTGATTACAACAATAAACAGGGAAACAAAAAGTATCATAGTGTAAAAAAACTTGAGAATTTCTTTCATTTTTTCTTAACGACGCATGTAACAATTAGAAAATTGTTTGATCACTTTATACAGCAAAATAACTTTGTGCAATGTATACTTAATTAAGTATTGTTTATAATAGTTACTTTATTACAAGAAACCCTTCATTAAAATTAGAATAAATGGTAAATGTCTCTTAAGTATATTGATGTGTGTGATATTTGTCCATTTAGCTCATCTAATTCATCACTTGACCTTAGAATAAATTTTAAATAAGAATACTACTTATAATTAGAGATCATTCTTGTTTACCGACCCTTTATAATTTTATTTATTTCTTTTGTAGGCTTTCCTATTAGACAGAAAAATCATTAAAACTAATATTATTTTTTTGAGTGTAACTCAACTTCGATACGAAAGTTCTCTTATTCAAATCGTGTGAAGGAATGAAATGCGGTTGGAAAGAAAGAATCGGTTAAGGGTGATCAAACAATTAATCTATTGTCATCGTGAGTTTAGGTCAGTTGGTTTAGACAATGCATAATATATGCAAGGTCTGGGGTTTAAACTTGACCACTACAGAAAGAAAAAAAACAAGTTATCTATTCTGGATGTTTTATCGAAAGCCAATAGATGTTTTGCACTTGTATCATAGTGAACAAAAACCCAGAGGAAAAATAACAATATATAAATAGGGATAGGATCAAATGACACCAAGGTGTCAAATTAAATTTGACACCAAATCCTAACCATTAATTCAACTTTAATCTGACGTCTCTCATCAATTTATTAAATTCTCACATGTTTGATCAAATGATCCATATTTTAATTTTAGAAATAATTTATTCTTTCTTCTCTGGATTAGTTACTTACCATTTTTTGTTATATTTTGCATCAATAGAAAGATGATTGTCATTTGATTTCTCTCTACTATTTTTTTTAGAGATTCTGTTTACTAATTTTTGTTGGATCATCTTTTGTATCAATGTTTGCATTGGTTACTCTTTCATCTGTAAGATGATATTATTCTTGAGTTAATTTTATTTTTTTGACGAGATTATTCTTGAGTTCATGATGCTAATATTTTTGTATCGGGTGCAATCGTTTATTCATTATCCCTGATGCTCTTTATAAATAATTTTTCTTTGGGCTCTTCTCTTCTAAGAAAAATAAAAATAAAAAAGGTTAATAGGAATAAAGAAATAAGGATGATAATCACTTAAAAAAAACGATGACAATGAATAGTGAAAAGAAACTATAACAATATCATCAAAGAAAATTTTTGGGAAATAATTAATCAAGAAAGAATAATTTATTTTTAAAATTAAAATATGGATCATTTGATCAAGCATGTGAGCATTTAATAAATTGATGAGAGACGTTAGATTAAAGTTGAATTAATGGTTAGGATTTTGTGTCAAATTTAATTTGATACCTTGGTGTCATTTGATCCTATCCCATATAAATAATGGTGTAGAGTGGTGAAAAAACTTTGTTGTAGATAAAATAATATATTTTGTATTAAATTGAAGTTATCAAAGGATCAAAGTAAACGAATAAATAAACATGAAGATACCAACATACTTTTCCGCCGTTGCACGTAACAAATAGGACATTGTTCAATTACTTTATTAAGTAAAAAATCTCAGGATCTTCATTCAATTAAACGGTTAAAAGTCTGGCTAACTAGTGTCCTAAAGATATTCTTTAATGATTCATAATTAAAAACATATTTATTGAAAAAGTCAAATAGTTTAAATTCAAATGCATTGAATCTATTACTTTCTATTAAAACTAACTATTTAAGGTTGTTAAAGAGTGTCTTTAGGTCATCCGTTAGCATTTCTCAATATTAATATGGGTCCTGCTATCCGGTGCTCCCGGGGCACTGGTTAAGCATACCATAAAAGGGAATTATTACCATAAAAGGAAACTGTTTTTGACTTTATTATAAATTAATTACACAATCTCAATGCATTAACTACTATATAATTTCCTTTTTCATATCCTTAACCAGTGCTCCGGGGGCATTGGTTAAGCATTTCCCTATTAATAATACTAGACTTTTGACCCGTGCGCGCACGGGTCTTTTAACAAAATTTACTAACAAAAAAGATGTTACTTTTTTATGATTAGTATTTCTAAACAATGAAATAGTAAATGATGAATTCTCTCAACTAAACTTATATTGTGTTGGCAACGATAGTGTTACGTGGCAGATTTGTCTAAATGTTGGTTGACAATGAGATTCTAATATGAGTTTTCTTCTGTTCGGCCAGGGTTAGATGGTTGTTTGATGTTGTTTTAGTCTTCACTCTTGTTTTCTATGAATGAGATCTTTTTGTTTTGTTATAGCCTGGTTAGAGTATTTATATTCATTTTTTGCATATGTATGTACTCTTTCTATAGATTTCTAGTGTGCTTATATTAATTGAAATATATTTGTCATTATTAAAAAAGTTCATATTAAAATATTCAACCCTACACTACATTTGAAAAAGGAAATTGTATAGTGATTCAAATTGTTCTAAGTTGTTTTTGACAATGATCAATTCTTTTTTTGTGTGCCAAAGACACGGTATGTATATCTAGTTTTCAAGCAAATTACTTTTAAGGGTCAAGTGAATTTTGATCTATGATTGCTCACTTTAGAGGAGACAAATCATTTTCAATACCATATTAGAATGATGATCAAATTCTATAAATTTTGCAACTTGAATAATCATATGTCATTTGTGTAAAGACAATAGTGAAGAATATAAGATCAACTTTCAAAACCATATATAACAATCAAGAAGCTTAGAGCATCCACAATAGTTGTAAACTAAAAAGAGTCTTTATATAGGTGATGGTAATTAATAGGTGTTTAGTATTTTTCTTTCTCCAATGAGTGTCCCTAATAGGTTGGAGTCCCAATTAGATAAAAGACTTATTGGAGCCCCTATTACATATATTATTCAGAACAGTTGAATTCCTTAATACATCAAAAGTTGATCTTTGACAAATTACAATTACAAATTCATCTTCCAAGATCAGAAATTATTCTTTCGATTTTTTCTATCTTCATTAATAAGGTCTTCGAAACAATATGAAACCATTGCCCTATTATTCCCTATTATTTTATTCCTTCATGTTCAGAAAACACCTCTTCCTACACATGTTCAGCAATGTCTGCCTTCATTAATTGCCATCCTCACCACTCATGTCCCTTAAAACTGTCATAGAAGAGACAAAACAAATTTAAAAGACAGGAAATAGTAAAATAAAGGATCATTAGAACAAAACTGAATATAGATACTACATTATGACCAAACTAAAACTAAAAAAAAAAGTTGTCCAAAACATAACTAAAGTGAAACTAAAAATACATTTTCTTTACAGTGGTTTTCAACATTCTGTCATTGCATAAATAACAACATAGATGCATATATTCAAAGAAAACAAATATTATGCATTTGCTAGTTTTTGGGACTCTTAGTTTTTTAACTCTACTAACAATTTTGTGGAACTTTCAAACTTTCAATGACTTTTCTGCCAAAGAATTACATTACAAACTACCCTTCAAAGTTACTTATAGTTGATGCATCAACACACTCTCCAACATTAACTGCAAAGAAATGCTTCAGATAAAGAACTAAAAAGAACAATACAAAATAAAAGATCTCAAAAGAAAAAAAGGGAAAATGAACCAAAGGACAAATGGTAATATAGATGAACCAAAGAATTCAATACCAAATTGAACTGAAAAGACATGCTATCATATATGAAGAACATTTATTGGGCTGTGAATTTCACACTTGTACAATTACAATCCTCATAAGTTTAGATTTGTGTTATGCTATAAATGCATTAACTTGTTGAAGAAATACATACAAAAAAAATAGTTAAGCCATTGGAGAATTACAAATCATAACAGAGTTAAAATATGGATTACATGCTAAACTTTTGTGAAATTAAAAAAGAATGATGAGTTCTGAATTGTTTTGCTTTTGCCACACAAAGTAACACTTTCAGTTCCAATATCATGTTGGAAATCCAAATCGAAGTGTCAAAAGAGATTGAAACTTTAACCAAATAAGAACTTGGAAGTAGCACCTCAAGAAAGGAAAAAGGATAATAAGATGGTTCTTATTCTTAATCTCACAAAGACCCTGCCCTTGTTTCTTCTCTCTTGCCATGGTTTGATAAGTCATGTACACAATAATAAAATGAAGACCATCAGCAAATAGTAGCCTAGAGTTTCATATTTTAGTTAAAGACTAAAATATCCAAAAAAATCAAGTCCAAAAAATGTTTAGCATTTATACAATAGCTAGTTAATTAATGAAGGGAATTAAATTACAAAATGACACTCCTTTTTTTTAAAAAGAATGTTAACCATTGCCTTTGGGGTATTGGATAAAGAGATAAAAATAGAAATATAGTATTGGAAAATAGTAAAAAGTGATAAATTTAATTTTTAAAAGTCAAAATGTTGTTGAAACCAATGCAGGGCAATGGTTAGCAAGACCCAATATTTTAAATAAAACAAATGAAAACATTATCACATTTTTATAATAGATGATAGAACCAAAAGAACATGCAATCAAAGACATGCAAAGATGAAATGGGAGAATTTTCAATAATAAAGGAAAGGATATTGATGAGGTTGTTGTAGAAATCAAGCTTGTTTCGCGGCATTTGTTCATTGAGTAGATTGAACATTTTCTTCTTGTCTCTTATATCAGGGGTGTTGGAACCCGCAGGAGTGCCTGAGGAGGTAGTGGAGTTTTCGTCTCCGTTTTGGGGTTGTTTTGGTGTCCGTTTTGGGTTTGTTTGCTGCTGGTCCAGCAGAGTGGGAGACCTCTGATGAGGTTTCTGCTATGGTGTGTCTGTGCTGCATCTAGGATTGCATTTAAGCTCTTTAGAGGTGTTTTAGGCGTGACAGTATGTTGTGTGACAGCTGATGTGTGCAGCTGCTGCAGCTTCTGTTTCGGCCTCTTTGTTGTATGGTTGCCTCCCCGTTTAGCAAGTCTTGTGCCGGGCTTGTGTTAATATATTATGCAGACCAAAATATTTAACGTGTACCTATTTAACGTTTTGGCAAAAGACTGACGGTGAGGATTTATTTAGCTAACAAATACTAACTTAAGGGACTGTATTGTAACGTTAATAACTTATGGGACCAAAATGTAACCAACAAATAACTTAAGGCTAATAAAGACTAACGGTGAGGATTTACAGTTTTTTTATATTCTATAATCCTTGAATAATTTTCTCATTTTTAATTGTTCTCATGCGATTTCACATCCAAATTTTAATGATATAGATTGCAGAGAAAGCTCCTTTTGCACTTTTCATAGCTAATATCAGAGGCAACTCTTAAAGCAAGGATATCAACAAACAAATAAACACTACCAAAATAATAATCATAACAACCTTTGCTTCTCTTTTTATGGTACCTTTTGTATATATTAAATTTATGAGAAATGATATTTGTGCAACCACTTTATGATAATATTTTAACAATTCTCTTTTATTCTTAAATTATGTTCATACTCTCTTTCTCACTTTTTCTTTTACTATTATTTTTAACCAATAAGAAGAGAAAATTTTTTTTGTCACAAATTAAAGATGTCATCAAACAATTATACAAATATTATTACTAACTACGTGTCCGTCTTTCCGTTCTTTTTATTGTCTTAACGTTTGAAAATTATGAACGATGTTTTTTTAATGACATTTTGATTTTGATTAAAACTAAGAATATAAATATCTGTTGCTTTTAAGTTATAACAAAGCAAACTAACTTGGTAACAAAAAAAAAAGCAAACTAACTTGTCATAAACAAAAAAAAGGCAAACAAACTATGATTATCTATTTCAATGAGACCAACAATATAACAAAAAAATCTAATCTAAATTCTTTTTTTTAACAACACCAACAACAATCTTTATTATAGAAAAAATTGTTTAAGGATATAATTGGGATAATGAAAAAGTAAGTATAAATATACTCATGTAGTTTGTTATACATTTTTTAAATGATAAAGGAAAAAAACCAGACATATATTTATATATATCGTGTTTGTTACATTTGTTTTAATATTTAAATTGATTCTCATCTATTTATTACATGTGTTATTTGTATTAAAAATGAGGGTATTTTTGAAAAGAAAAAGTCAGCCCAAAAGTGTTGAAAGGATAATTTTCTTTATATATAGTGTAGATAATTTATACCCTTCTATTATCTATTAACCCGTAATTTAAGGCAACTTATAATTCTTTTTTTTTTTTAAAGGAAAGAAGCTTATATCAAAATGTGTTTAATACAATCTGGTATTTCTATAAAAATCTAGAAACTAGCTGAAGATGTGGTCTCCTTAGCTAATCTATGGGCTGCCTCATTTGCTTGTCTCCTTACAAACTCAACACTAGAATTGACATAATATTGTTCAAAGATAGTTTTACAATTATGGATAATCATTCCAAATTTTGTAACATCCTGACGTGCAGATGAAAAACTATCCACCACTTTTTTAGCATAGTGCTCAAAATCGATAAGTCCCAAGTGTAATTGATTAACTCATTCTATAGATGATAACAATCCAAGAGCTTCACACAAACATGTATCTCACATGTTGGAGTAAACTATTCGATTTTAAGGCAACTTATAATTCTTACTTATCACACCAATACAGCACTATTTTATTTTATTTTTTAAAAGTAATGATGGCCTAGGCCCACATAAAGCCATATATGGGGTCGTCCCTGGCTCGAACTTGATAAATATCTCTTACAAGAAAGTTTATTTATTTTTTATTTTCGAGGTGATCTCTTCTGAATTTTTTATCATCATCATTGTACATTCTTTAATCTGCCATTCTTTAATGTTTTGTCATCGTTTGACTTCTTTTCTTGATTCTGAAGAGCAGGTTGAAGATGGGAAGAAAGTTGATGATAGGGTGAAGATGGAAAAGCATGAAAGTGTTAATTTTGATGATTATATCAAGGATTTTAAGACGGATTAGTTAAAATGTATATTATTAGTTGAAATGTGTCAACTTTTTTGGTATAATGATGTATATAATGATTTTTTAATATAATTTTAACTTCATTGTCTTTTATATTATTTTATATATCGAAAAAATTGTCGAATCCACAAAGAGGTGTGTTGCATGCTCATTGCCGTAAACTGAATGTTTTTTTTATTTTATAATCCTAAACAAGTTTCGGATTATAAAATTCGAATGATATTTTTAGAACAAATACAGCGTATGAGAAATGTATAGGATTGGAAAAGTAATTGTCATTTTGTTAGGTTCTTTTCTATTTGCCGACTATGCTATGATCTACTAAATGTACAGCGCAATTCAACCAAGTCCTTCACTTATTTTAAAATCCAACTAAGTCCTCCTAAATTTTTTCCCTAAACCCTAATTTGTCCCTCCTTAAGACTATTCTCCATTGTCTCCTCCATTGCTCTCGATCTGCTGCGGTCTGTGCCGTTTCTAAAATTTTACAAGCCTTAGGCATAATATGAGAAAAGGGCCCCTTACATAATACATCATAAGAAAATTTAGCTCATTGTTTTGTTTTTATTAGCTCTTCATTTAGTTTTTTTTTTTCCGTTTTTCACTACCAAATAAATGTTTTTTTTAGGCAACATATAAAAATAAATCAAATTCTCCACAAACTCAAAATCAAAATAAAATACGGTAGATGTAGAGAACAATAGCACATGCAAAGTAGACTGAAATTTTAGCACATAAGAGTAATAACACCAAAATAGTAAAAGTATATCAACACGTAATTAATTAAGTTTTAAACTTTTAGATGGAAAATTCTTCAATGCTAAACTCATAACAACAATAATACATGATACAAAATTAGTGTTAGACATTTTAGAGGAATCATTTTTTTTTTTGAATGGCGAAGACAGAAACACAATTGTGGGGAGCTTTTTAGAGGAACCATAGATACAAGAACTCATTTGTGAAGTACACCATTCCTTTTTTTATATCCTATAAGTATCTCTAACTAGTTCATTATGTTGATACAAAATCAATGTTAGATTGTTGTTAAAAGTGTACCTTCATTGGTGAATTTTAGCACACTTAACAACTTATATATCAATAATTTTAGGCTTAATTGCATGTTTGATCCCTTATGTTTGTTTTAGTTTTCAAGTTGGTCCCTTATGTTTTAAAAGTTTCAAGTTGGTCCCTTATGTTTTAAATGTTTCAAGGTTGTCCAAAACGTTACTCACGTTGGAATAAGTTAGTCTCTTCAGTCACTTAACGTTTAAAGATTCGGGTTGACAATATGGGTGATGGAACTTAACTTATTTAGAAAACCAGTTTTAAAACATTTTTTTAATTTTTTTGTTTTATTAAACTCAATATCATGTCGCGGAAGGGACTAACTTATTCCAATGTGAGTAAGGTTTTGGATCAATTTAAAACTTTTAAAACGTAAAGGACCAACTTAAAACTTTTAACACATAAGGGACCAACTTGAAAACTAAAATAAACATAAGGGATTAAACATGTAATTAAACCATAATTTTATCATAGTTATTATAAGAAATTACCTCATTGAAATTGACAAGACACATTAAGTTTGACGGTTGTATGTCAATTGCAGCCATTGTTAAAAAACAACAAAAAAACAAAAAATGTCACGTGATCCCAAATGCGTCTCACATAGGTTTCATGATCATGAACACATCTCACTGATCTTTCATTCTCAAATTCAATTCTGCAATCCTTTCAATCAATCCAAGAAAGTTGACATTACTATATTGATATAATTATTTTTTGTAACCTTTTTTTTTACACAATTATTTTTTTTGAACCTTTGAAAGACAAGCTTAAGATTAATTTCTCTAGTAGGCTCATGTACAACTAAAATTTAATTTGTTTTTCTATGAAAATCATCCCAATTTCTTGGATAATAAATATCACCAATATTTTTAATATCAGTAAGGCACACATTCGGAACCAAGGGCCCAAAACATATCACAAATTTCTTCGATAATAATTTTTTGGACACATTAATAAGAACAATCAAAAAAAGAAATTTATAGCAATGGTGTATATAAAAAATATTTGGGGCCCCTACCAGTATGGGCCCTAGGCCGTCGCACCCCCGACTTATGCTGAGGGACAGCCCTGGCTGCGGTTTGGCAGGGTTGTGGTTTCCCTGATCCAATTTTATTGTGCTTAGGTGTGGATGTGGATAATATAGCTAAGGTAATCCACATAATCGTGAAGGATATTGGGGTCTTGAACCTTTGATTATGTGGAATATTTGGTGTGTAAGAAACAAATTAGTTTTTGACAATATTCATCTAGATATGCACTCGACTGTCGCGACAATATTTTCCCAACTTCATCTTGCACGCAATGCTTTTTGTTCTGACTCCTTGGTGACTCATATTCCAACTACAAGGATGGTGAGTTGGCAGCATGGGGACAAGGTCACCATAATTCTCAATGTTGATGGAATTGCTTTGAACAGTCTAGGAAAGGCGGACTATGGTGGGTTAATATGTAATAGCACGATGGTAGTTTCCTTCGTGGTTTCTTTGGTAGCGTGGGGATCTCGAATATTTCACATGCGAAGATTCAAACGTTGTTGTTTATAGACTGGTAGAAAGTTATGTTGGGAGGCAAGATATAGAAAGTTTGTGTGTTTCTCCGACTCTCTTCATGTGGTTGTTAGCCTGTATTTTCGACAGGCTACAATAAATGCAACCAATTAAATTTGACTTAGGTTTTGAAGAGAATTAAATGAGTTCGAATCACAAGCTGGATCGAGTTTATGGACTTCAATAGATTTTGTCGTTCGATGGTGAAGCTTTCGATAAGCAGGCAAGATATCGAAGAGAAGTTGGTGCCAGATTAACAAATCAAACAGCAGTTATTGTCGAGAAATGTCATTTGAAATTCAAAATATGTCTGGAGTAGTTATTAGCGGTTATGTTCAACCGTTTCTGTATAGGCAGTAATTTAGTATAAATAATAGTTTTTCATAGGAAAAACGGGTCACAATTCAATCATACACAAAACCTACACACTCAAACTATCTGCATTCAAGGAGAAACAAGTAACAAGTTGCAAATGTATGAATCTGTATACCAATTTACATTCAGTTTATGCAATTTAAGTTTATCCCTTTAAATTCCTTGCAATTTACTTCAACAGATTCGATGCGTGTTTGATTCTGATGGTTACATTCATATTTTACATCAAGAACATTCATACTTTCTGGAAAACATAAGCACAATATGTCATAAGATTTACTGGTTGATCTTGCAATTAAACCATTTTGGAAACCAACTGTTGTTTACCAAAAATCAAGGTAAATAGTTGGTATGAATGACATCTCGAGGTTTCATAATTATGCAAATCTCTTGGAACTCATCCAAAATTATCTTGCTAAGGATTGGTTTATTTCTATTCAGCATATCCTTATGGAAGGAAACTCTGGTGCTGATATCCTTGCTAAGTTGAGAGCTAATAGTTCAGACAGTCTTGTTACGTTTGATGAGTCTCTTCTATGTTTATCACATGCTTTACTAGACGATACTTTAGGTGTTCCCTTTTTAAGGACTTAGTTTTCTTCCTTCTTTTTTTTTTTCCTATCTTTTTTACGGGTTCAATGGTCATTCAAATATAATAAAGTTAACAAAATTTATAAATAACATTACCGAAAGGATTCATAATGGAAAATACAAAACAGGAAAAAAGCAAACTAAATAACTTCTAATACGAACAAATGGTTCAGCAAATCTAACAAAACAAAAGACTTGATAGTAAATTTTGCAAGATCTAGTCATCACCAAAAAGACCAAAAACAATGTCCTCATCAGATTCTTCTTCGGGCTAATGTTTTCATTTTTCTATTTCCTGCTGTTCACGCCCTATTTTGTAATTCACCAACGTGACTTCTACGCAATTATTCCGTAATTCACTTTAAAAAGTCATATGCAGGTTACTTAATGTTACATAAAATATTTAGCTATCCACTTTAAAAAGATATTTATGTTGCTTTATGAGGTGATGTTTTGTACTGTATTGTTAGTGTTGATTTTCATTATATCCCAGGAATACATTTCAGCAGGGTCAATATTTTGCTACATTGTTTTGTTGATAGCTCCATTGCAGAATAAATATATTGAGGCTATTAAGTCTTATTTATGCAAGAGCATCAACTATATATTGAGCCAGAGCAACAAGAATACATGGAAAGAAAAATTAACTATTAAGGATGGTGTTGATAAGTACGCATTTGAACACTTTTTGAAAGGAAGGACAATGTTTATGTTGCTTTAAATGCTGTGTCTTAAACCTTTCTGATGACCGTTGCTAAGATATGTTTTCAATCTCCTCCACTATCTCGTCCACCCATTTAATTGTATTATTTAAAAATACAATAATTTCGGTTTTTTCTAAATTATCCTTTCTAAATTTGTGGGTAACTACCCCGGCTTATGTGAACCAATTAAAATAAACAATATGAACAACATTAATTAAAGTCGAACATAATTATATTTTACATATTTTTAATATATTTTTGTTATTTACATACTCAGCCTACATTCAATTAATGTGTCTTTATGTTTTAGATCAAAAAATCTAATAATATCTTTCGTTGTCTCATTTCAATTTTTTTTTATAAGGCCAAGAGGTAGTTTAGGCATCGGGGAGAGACTGAAGCATCCCAACTAGGTTGGAACCCAACAGAGACCCCCGTCCTCTACCGCCATCCCAATACATAGTATTATTAAAAAAGGAGAAAAATATGTACAAGAGGGGGGACTAGGGCGAAACCCTCATTTCAATTGTTTAGACATATTTTATTCTTTTTTTTTTTTTATTGTTTTTTGTTTCATCTCTTCTTTTTTTTCTGCAAACTTTTTTAAACCATGTCTTGGTGTTTTTTCAATTTTTGTTCTTCTCTCAAAAATTCACAAAATCCATTATTTTTCTACCCTAGAAAGATCTAAAAAAAATAGTATAAACGTTATTTTCTTTTACAACAGTTAGATTATATATTTCCTTGTACCCAAAAAAAACTCTCATGTGTTTATATATCAATACTAGTTTAAACGTTAGTTTTTTGACATGATGACTAAACATTATTTTTTCCCAAGATATAAATATATTAGTCTAAAAATTATTTCTTTAATAAGAATAAAAAAGATATTGGTCTAAATGTTATCAATTAATGAATTTAAAACACATTTTTGTCAAAAAAAAATATATTTCAAAACACCTAAATTTCTAAAATCATAGTACTCGGCTTTTGTTATATGATTTTTTTTACCGTCTACAAGTTTGCACATGTTAAACTTACTCATATTAAGAAGTTTAAATAGTAAATTTGTATCGAACCTGTTTCTTTTATATTAAACATACAACTTTTGTTATACTTTTAGTTGCTTTTATTAGTTTATATTTTTTATATTTTCAATAAAAAATATGGAGTATTTATATTTTTTTATATACACATGTGACTCCCTTGTTAATTTTTTTTATTTTTTTAAGCAAAAGCGGAGGTTCACCAAAGTGATGCAACCTCAAAATTCATTCAAATAACATAGAGGAAATAAAAGGAGGATGACATAAACCAAAGCCTCCTCGAAGTTGGTAAACCTAAAATTAGGCAATCTAATTATATATTCTTAGTGTAGCATTCTTTAATAAACAAAGACAGATCTGTCTAAAAGATTAAACCAGATGCGATTCACCTTTCCCTCATTTACTAATTTTATTTTAGCATAAAAATAAAATTTATTTCCTGACTCTGGCTTACCTAAAAAAGAATATTTTACCTTGTTTTTTTTTATCTTTTAGCATCATAATTGAATTTAAATTTTAACTATAAAATAATTTAATTCAATAAGTTTAATTTTTAATTTTTTTTTTGGTTTTTTGTTTTGAACAAGTTAAACTAGACCATCGAAATTGAAACCGGAGAGAATAGAACCTCAGAACTTGAGAAAAACACACTTTAAGGTCCCAAACCAATACCTATTTTATTATTATTTTTTAATTTATTATGCACATGTGCTACAACAATTTAGAATTAAAATAGACATTTTATGTATTAAATAGCTCAACAAATGACCTCTAAATTAGTATTATAAACTCTAAGTACGAATATCATTACTTTCATGTTTGCATCCATTAATTAAATATGATAAAATACCAATGCATTTTATCCGTCTTCAAGAGTGTTCACGATCGGAAAGGTACCTGCAAATGATCTATCCAGTGAGGAATTGATGGAACAACGGTGTCGGAAAGTACTCTGGTACGGTGGCGGCGAGTCTTCACGGTGGGACGAAAGGTGCATGCTTGCACGTTGGCTCTCTAACACTCAAGTCAGTATAGGAAATGAGAAGGACTGTGTAAAAAATGTGAGAAAGGTGAATCGTACTTTGTGGGTGAAGAAATGTCAGTCTTATATAGGCGTGTGTGAGAATAACTGTCACAGTGAAGTGCAACGCTTCATTAGGAGGTCGTTGGAGGACACATATACGGCGTCTGATGCATGGGGGCATGCTTAGGTGTGGTGGTGTGCACCATGATTACGCTGTACGCCCAAGTGACGTGTGTTGATCCGACGAACTCCGTGTCCACATGTCAACGTTGGATTAGCTTTCTAGCAGTCTAGAACATTTTCTGACAAAGGTTTGAGCTTTCTTCTGAATCGGATTAACTATTGCGTGACTTAACTTGTTATCAATCGAACTGTTGTTAGTTATTTTTTGTCAATGGTTTGACCTTACTTGTATACCAGATGAACTATAATGAGACTTAACCTTTGATTTGTTAAAATATGGCTTGTTCCCTTTTTGACAATGGTTTGAAATTTATGCTAGATTGGATGAGCTACAATGAGACTTAAATAAAGATCAGTCAAATTGTAACTATCACATTAACCGAAAAAGGTTCGACTTCTCCTGAATTGGATGATATATTTTAGAAAGTGTTAAGGAATATATTTTGTATTTATTGTAATGAAATATTTTTTATTTTTTATTTTTATCATATCTACTTTTTGTTTAAGTATATTTATTCCATTTTATAAATACACATGTCTTTCCTATCATGACTTTATTTAATTTTCTCTTATACTATACTACTAAATAATTGCTAGTATCTTTTACAAAATTTTGCTAGTATCTTATTTTCTTTCCTTTATCTTTCTTTCATCAATAAAAAAAAATGTAAAGAAAACAATGACCAAGTTGCCTCCGTTTATATTTGTTGGAAAATAAAAGTGAATTATATACTTTTAAGAGACTAAATTAGGTTTTACAATTTTTCTTAAGAACTAAAACGGGTCTTCTTTTTTCTTTAACCTGTCAAAAAAAAAATTTGTTTGGGTTAATAGCATTTAGTCATCAAAATAAAATAAAATGACGCACAATCAAAAATTTAAGGGGGTAAATATCCCTTATGTTGTCTACAGAGTGTCATGTAATGTCTGTTTTTTTCATGGCTGTTTTTACCCTAACTGTATTGTAATTAACATTTGTCAGTTCCTTTCGGCACACCTCGTGCTTGAGGGATTGATTGTTTCTTTAATATAGTTCATTTAGTTTCTTCAAAAAAAAATAAAATTAATTGAATATGAGGTAAAGATGCAAATAACAAAAAATTTATGTAAATGATAATATAAGCTTCACACAATTTGATTGATTGATATCATAAGGGGGTAAATACCCCCAAATCATGAAAGGGTAGCATAGGCTTCCCCAATAATTTATTGCTTTCTAAATTAACCAAATCTCCACTTGCTAAATCATTTTCAATCCCTTCCGGACCTCTTGTGCATATACCC
>Ga0315914_1006853_pt1 | contig 15985 bp, 5 predicted proteins | sample MpolenodulesMG_FD_203920 | JGI IMG/M metagenome (GOLD analysis project Ga0315914, IMG submission 203920) | Medicago polymorpha root nodule microbial communities from Los Angeles, California, United States - elongated nodules | ecosystem: Host-associated > Plants > Roots > Nodule | place: USA... | reverse complement strand
CATTAGGGACAAAGTGAGTGAGAAACACAAAGTGGGGGGTGGTGGTCAACAACCAAAGGGTGATGTGCGGCTGAAGCATCACAACAGTCTCACTACCTCCTTCTTTTTCACAAGGTTTTCCGGAAGGTACAGTGAATTCAGATTTGTGGAGAGCCTTTGCTCGGTTTGGCTACGTGAGTGAAGTGTTCGTGTCGCAGAAACTGGATAGGTGAGTGAAGACACAACTTAACTAATGATTTGTTCATCTGGTGAAAATCAAACCGCGTCTCATGTTTGTGTACTATTGTTTATCATCCTGAGATGCTTAAAGATGACGACAATGTATTATTTATGTTTTTCTAGATGGTTGAAAATAATAAGCTATATCTCTGAATTCATTTGAACCGCAAATGTCCAAATTGTTAGTATTGTTAGTAGAGATCTGGCTAATGTTTTGGAGTTTTAAGGGTTATCTGATGTAATGTTGTGTAATATGTTGTCAATTTCCGCAATGTTAAATTGTTGTTGAATTCCAATTGTTTGTGTACTGTTAATGTAATGTTGAATTGGTGTAATGTTATTGAATTATGAATGATGATGTTTTATCGTTGATTATGAGCTCCAAATCAAGAATTCTTTGCTCCTGCTGTGGTTGAGACTTGAGAGTACAACTTCTGCAGATACTGTTGAGCCGATTCAATTTGAATAAAGTTAGAATGCTCTCCGTGCATCAGAGTTTGCAGTCTCTATCTTAGTATGCTTCTCTAGAAGCTCATGATCGTTCAATGCTATCTTTTGTACTAAATATTCAGCTTCTAACTGGACATTTCAGTTTGATTTCACCAAAATATCGAAATGTCTTTCCAAACTCTCGAGTTTTTCAGCTCTTTCTCTATTTCGTTTTTCAGTTTTTCGGCATTTTCTTGGCACACAGAATTTTATTCTCCATTTTAGATTATTTTTTCCAGGCAGTGACGGTAAAGGACAACAAGAGGTCTCTCTCAATTCAGTCCGGCAAGATTCATATAGAGATTCATTCCTCGAGAAATACATTTATATATTGGAAACATGCCGCCAAATTGAGTAAATTGAATAAGCAAAGCTTCGCGCTTACTGTCTTCTTAGCATCTTCTCGTGTATACATACGGCTTGCTTCACTTGATTGTTCTAAGTTTAAATGTAAATCTGCGGTGAAGTCAACCAATCAATCTAACTAGATGTATTGTAAATGTAGGTTTTTTAGTTTTGGGTAACTATTATTTATTAACGTTAATGACTGTGTCTAGTTCTAATCAATGTGCATTCAGCTTCATTTGCTCTTATATCCATCTCTTGTTCCGTAAACTTCATGTATGATCAATGACACTGATTGAATTAGAGATTACACAGAAATTCGAACTTATTGATTTCACTCATTCATGGCTTTTGCTTCATGACCATTGTCTTCATTTTCTTATCAAAATGATTTTCTAAATCAGTAATTAATCTCTGAATTTGGCCTGTGCCTTAAACTTGCACTTTGACAAAATAACCTAGAAAATTGCTTTTCTCACATTCAATTTTTCTTAAAAACACATGGAAAATACGTTTTTGTCCCCAACAGTAGTTAACTACCGTTGTGTCTTTCCGGTTGTAGTTAACTACCACTGAGCCAGCTGCACTTAACTGTAATTCCTGTCAGAGCGTCAATTGTGATTTTGCACGTTTCAATCGAAAAAACAAATTAGATCGAAACTTATTCGGAATGCTACGGAACTGTATATGTATTTTTATAGAGTTGTTTGCATAAACCAGCTCAAACTTTGATTTCTAGGTCGATATTTTTATGTTTTAGTTTCTTGAGTTTTTGGCGCATTAAAATATCATATTTAATCTGTCTCTTGTTGGAAAATTCTATTTTTTTTTTGTGGGAGATGTTGTTTTTATGTCCTAAACATGATTGCAAAAAAATGATAAAAAAAAAAAAAAATCAACCTCTAGGTCACTTTTCTAGACGCCCACTTGGGAAAAAATTGCGATTTTACGCATTTCGGTCGAAAAATCAAAATAAATTGAGGCTTAATCGGAATGCTACAGAACTTTGCAGATCCTCTATATGTATTTTTAGAGGGTTCTGCAAAAAAAAAAAGCTAAAAATTCAATTTCTAAGTTAATGTTTTGGTGTCTTGAGTTTTAAGTGTGTCATAAATTCATATTTAATTTGTCCCTTGATGCAATTTTTTTGTGGGAAATGTTTTCTGTCCTAAACATGCGTGCAAAAAATTGTGAAAAAATTCAGCCTCTAGGTCACTTTTCTGGACGCACACTTGGAAAAAAATTGTGATTTTGCGTGTTTCGGTGAAAAAATTAAAAATCGAGACTAAGTCGGAATGCACGAAAATTTATAGACAGCTCTATAAAAATACATATAAAGGACTGTAACATTCCGAATAAACCTTGATTTATTTTAATTTTTCGACCGAAACACACGAAATCGTAATTGATGCTCGGGAATTGCACTTAAGTGCAGCTAGCTAAACGATAGTTAACTACAGCCAAAAAGACGCAGCGATAGTTAACTACCATTGATAACAAAAACATATTTTCCATGTATTTTTAAGAAAAGTTGAATGTGAGAAAAGCAATTTTCGTATATCTACTACCATCAAGAAGTACTTGTGTGAGTTATGTCCAGTTCAGATATACTAGAAGCTAAATATGGATCCCACAAATCTCATATGTAATAATTCAAGACATTTTGCTTCTTGCACCAAAAATGTGGTTCACACTCAAAGTAGCTGCTCAATCATCATTTCTAAAAGTGAAATAAAATAATAGAATAAAAAATACTGTACATGTCCAATGTCCATGATGCTTAGTTCAGTTGACAATGTTGATATTATTATGTTAGAAATTTTATCTAGATTAAAAATCCTATTTCATAATTATATGTATGAATTTCAAGTGGTGTTTACCATTTCATCTTTAAAAAAACATAGTACACAATGAAATATTTTTGTGAGTTTGGGTATTCCGGAGACTTAAATATAGTCTTATGTTTAGGCATATGTACTTTACTGTTTTATATTATTGAATATTGTGAGTTTGTTTGGAGATTCAATATTTTTTTGTTTATGTTTGTAAAAAACCACTAAGATGATCCATTTGATTTGATTTTAATATCAAATTAAAAGTATTTTTCTAACTTGTTTTACAATAGAACTTTTTTTCGGGTGTTTGTAATAATAATCCAAATGTCATCACACTTAAACAAAACCTAAACCCGCTCCGCGAACAAGAAAAAACCCTCAATATATGTCTTTACTTTCACAATCGTCCTTGATGCAGCACCGGTGAACCTCAATCAAATATGAAAAAGAAGAGAACAAATCCTCTCAAATCTTCAACTAAAACAATTGATGCAACAAATTCATACTTATATTTACCCGATGAGTGTTGGGAATCTGTCTTCAGATTTCTCATTAATGACGACGACAATCAACAATACTTAAAATCTCTCTCTGTCGTCTCCAAACAGCTACTCTCTATCGCCAACTCATTCAAATCATCACTCACCGTCCACAATCCAACACGCCCTTTACTCCATCACCTCTTACAAAGGTTCGCCAACATCACCTCACTAGATCTATCATGCTACAAAGGTGACGTCAACAAACTTATCCATCAAATCTCTCGTTTACCAATGAAGGTCACATCACTCAATCTGTCCAACCAACCCAACGTTCCTACTGATGGGTTGCATGCTTTCTCACAAAAGATTACAACTTTGACCTCTCTCACTTGTTCAAATATTCATTCTATCGATAGCACTGACCTCTTTCTCATTGCGCACTGTTTCCCTTTGCTTGAAGAACTTGACCTAGGTCATCCAGGAGAGTTCGGCAATTATAAAAGCTTGCTCGATGCGATAAAGGCTCTTTCTTTAGCACTTTCCAAACTCCGCAAGGTTAATCTCTCTCGTCATTGCTACCTCAACGACCAATCAATTCACCATTTGTTCAAGAACTGTAAGGTTCTCGAAGAGGCAATCTTGTTTGAATGTTATGGTATAAGCAACGATGGTGTAGCTTTTGCTCTACGTGAGAGACCAAAGTTGTGGGCTTTATCCTTTTCCAATACTACTGTTGGATCAGCACGCATTGAAACGAAAGTTACTTCAGATTTTTGTGTTTCTTTGGCGAGTTTGAAGTGTTTGACTTGTCTTGATTTGTCGTCTTTGAGCATCTCGAATGATTTGCTCTCCTCCATTGCATTGGAAGGCCTTCCTTTGAGGAGACTTGTCCTCCAAAATTGTTACGGCTATACGTATCTTGGAATCTTTTGTTTGTTGTTCAAGTGTCGATCTATACAACATTTGGATCTTCAAAAAGCTGAGTTTCTAATTGATCACGAAGTTGTTGGAATGTCTTTGTTTCTTGGTGATTTAGTGTCTATAAACCTTAGTGAGTGTAGGATGCTCACAAATTCGGCCTTGTTTGCTCTTGTTAAGAATTGCCCTTCACTTAGTGATATCAAAATGGAACACACAAGTATTGGGATAAACAGTGAAGAGAATTCTAATTCTTTGACGGATTTAATATCAAATCCTCAGTTAAAGTCTCTTTATTTGGCTCGTAATTCATGGTTAAGAGATGAAAGCCTCATAATGTTTGCTTCCATTTTTCCCAATTTACAACTACTTGATTTGAGTGATTGCGATTTCATATCTGAAGAAGTTATTTGTCAAGTTTTAAGGAGATGTTGTAAGATTAGACATTTGAGCTTAGTCGAGTGTAATGTAGTGAAGCTACTTGGATTGAACTTTGAAATTTCCAAAGTTGGAGGTGTTGAACTTGACATTCACAAAGGTTAATGATGAAACACTTGATGTGATCTCAAAGAGTTGTAGTGGGCTTTTGCACCTGATACCTGGAAAAATGTTTTCTTGTCACAATGAAGGGAGTGAAACATGTGGTAAACAACTGCACACAACTAAGAGAGATTAACTTGAGGGGTTGTGATAAAGTGCCCATGAATGCTAATACCGTTGCTTTAATGGTATTTTCAAGACCATCATTGAGAAAGATAACAGTTCCACCTAGTTTCTCTGAGTGAAAGAAAAAAGCTCTTATCGCGTCAACTATGCATTGTTTGCTAGCATTCTAAAAGCACCTTGCTCTAAAATGTAAGATGTTTCTGTTTTCAGATTTACTTCTATGAAAAATTACTTTTTTTTTTAAATAGTCTTACAAATGTATATTTGCTCATCCGTCTATGCATATAATGTCCCTGTGAACAAGTAAAATATGAAACATAATTTTTATTTGCAGTGTTGTTTCAGGAGGGTTGGGTTTATGGGCTTTTTTGCTTCAAAATGCAGTTGATGGTACAAAATTATATGCATGAAGATTGATGGTTAAATTGACAAACTTGTTTATTTAAAACTAAGATTTTTTTTTAGGAGGCTTAATGATAATGTTTGTTATGGTTCTCAATTTGTTGCTTCATCATGCTTGCTATGTAAACTTTGTAGTGTTTCACATTCTGTACAATTGTTGTGCCAATTCTTTTTGGTTCTGTTTTGTACACTTTGTCGTAAGTAAAAGAAGCAAGCCAAAGATAATATGAACAAGAATGATCCTATATTCAGAAATCATAAGGAAAACTAGGCAGAAGATAAAAATGTAAAATCTGAAGTTTATTTATTTATTTCTCAAACCCATCACAATGTAAGGGTGTTAGTCATTTTCATCCCTTAATGTATCAAAATTCAAAAATAGTTTCTTGTGCACTTTGTTAGTAAAAATAGTATCTGACGTTAAAATGTTTTGTTAATACTCTCAAATCAGTCTCTCATTATAATATACTTGTTTACTGTCATATCAATCCATATAAGTATTTATTGTCTTATCTGTTTGTATAAAAAAAAAAAGTTACTGTCAACATTGAGTGACTATTTTAAAGTCAGCGAATATTTTGACTAATAAAATGCACAAGCAGGGACTAATTTGGAATTTTGATACATTTAAGGATTATTCTAACTATTTGTTACAGGTTCAAGGACGAAGATCGCTATTACCCCATTATGTTAAGGAAAATGAGAAGAAACATAGGAAAACCAAACCAAAACAGAAATATGTATGTGGTGTATTTAACTTCCTCAACTATCCTATTCTGTTGTATCTAATTCTATGATTAATTGTAATCACTTATATGTGATCATCTCTAGTTTTTGGTTATAATACTTTGTTACTTATGATCATGCAGTGCATGCATGCCTTGGAAAGCATATTGGCTCTTGAAATTTTGTTCAACAACAGTCGAGTCAAATATGATGAATAGTGAGAGTCCTGCCAGAGATCGAAATGCTTAAGGAATTAGTCAATCAAAGATTGGTTTGGGTTCTGATTTTGGTTTTACATTGCCTTTCCATTTATTTTTGCAAACTGTTATTCCTTGGATAAAGACCATTTTTATGCTATCCTATGCCTTCCCTGATTTACATTTGAAATTTTTCATGTATTTTATGGCCGATCCCATTTAGTGGGATAATGCTTGGTTGTTGTTGTATGTATTTTATAACTAAAGATATACTTTGTATTTCTACATTTGAAATATTTCATGTATTTTATAACTATAGATGATGATGCCTCTTTTTCAACGTTTCTGACAACAAATAGAAGCATAGCCTATGCACATTTAAAATTGTAGGAATGAAAGGCATTCTGTGGTGCAACAATGCTCTGTCATAGTTATGGGATGAAGGAAAAGTAGTGAAACAAATATTTCACTAATGGGTAAGAGGGTCACAAGTAATCTCTTAGTTGTTGACGGTCACAAGTAAGAGGGAAAGCATAGACGGCTGATAAATACCAAAGCCTACCTCTATGAGCTATCGACATTGTCACAACTTGGTAATAAATATCTATAACATCAATATCGTAAGGACAGTCCCGTGGTTTCAACAACCAAACACCCCTAGCATGGCCTTGAGCTTCTGAAATTGCACACTAATCATAAGAACTACTCCCTCTGTTTCTAATTATAAGCAAATTTATGATGCATGTGGTTCATATTGTGGACCACATACATCATTAATTAAATGAATTTAAAAAGTCAAATTTATTTATAATTGAAAACGGAGGGAGTAAGTGGAAACATGGGGTTAAGGGGGTCGTTAACACGGGGTTGAGGGATTATAAGAGCTAAGTGGAAACGTGTTATTGTGTTGGGTTTATGTTTAAATGTAGAAGGTCTGCTATGTAGCCATATCATATCTTGTAGTTAGATTATTGGTGCTTTTGTTTAGGATTTTTTCAGAACAAAATTAATTTTCGTTTATAAAATAAATCACTTTTTTTATTTTGAAGTTTTTGTTTAGGATTTTTAAAAAACTTATATTTAACTTTAAGATGAATGACTCATTTGTTACAGATTAAAATAAAGTGATTTTCACATTGAATAATTTAGAAATTATTTTCAGAGATTTTATAAAAAAGATCATAATCTATTGTGTTTGTTTTGACTCTAAAATGAATAGCTGTCAGGGTTATGACATGTTTGTTACAAATTAAAATAAAGTGGTTTTCATATTGAATAATTTAGAGATTATTTTTAGAGATTTTATAAAAAAAAATAAAAAAAAAGATCATAATGTGATAAATTTTAAATATCGTGGAATATGATTTGAAAATGGAAAGATATCAACATCGATGAAATTGTAACAAAATTTCCTTAAAAACTTCATTTAAAACATATCATATTAAAATATTTTATAGAGAGATTAAAACTGTCGAATTTTAAATTATAGGGGGACCAATTCTGTAAAATGATAAAAATAAGGGGACCAAAACTGCAATTAAGCATACACGTAATTGTACGCAAACTTAATTTACGTAAAAAAAAAATTAAAAAAAAATACATAACCTTAGTTTACGGCAACATAAATTCAGGTTTGCAAGCCCTATATGATTTTGATCATTTTGGGGTGTCATTAGAAATTTTTATGAATTTTTAGAGAGAAAATAAGTGTCAAAATATTGATATAATTTTGTAACTAAAATCTCTTTTATATAGTTGCATTCAAACAAACTAAATTATTATTATTTTTAAAAAAAAATTATTATGATAAACAAACACAAAATAGATTATGATGTTTTTATAATCTCTAAAAAATAATCTCTAAATTATTCAATGTGAAAATCACTTTATTTTAATCTATAACAAACGGGCAATAATCCTGACGGCTATCACATTTTTATAGTTCAAAAATATGATGGAGGGACCAAAACTGTCAGAATTTTAAAATAGGAGGATCAATTTTGCAAAATGGTGAAAATAGGAGGACCAAAACTATAATTAAACCTTCTTAAAAATCTATATTTTGAGATGTTGGTCAACTTAGATTTGGTACATGTATGTGGATAAATTAAACGTAGCATACGTGAATTGGAAGGAGAAAAAAAAAAAACAAAGTCACTGGGAAAAAATAGAACTCATAAAATCATTATTGAGAAAGTAGAGATTTACTTAAAAGCCCTTATTATTTAATATTTAATTTTTCATTGAGATTTATCATATATTTATGGATGTTTGAGTGAGAGGAGGTGAAGATTTAGAGTTATGATGAGGACAAAAAGGGTTTTTAAAAAATTATATGAACAAGGACAATTTTGGTTTTGGTATTACCATTTAATTTTGATTATAATTTGGTGTAACGGAAGTTTTTTGGGGTGTGACTAAAAATTGATGAAAAAATTATTGGATCTGGTATAATTTTATTTATAAATACTAGAGGAATGGTATTTTCACTCTTTTTATTGCATCAACATTTGCAAATTATAAACGGAGTTTTTTATGAAATTTTGATTTTGATTAAAAACATAATTATAAATGTTAGTGACTTTCATATTATAACACTCAACTAACCGTGTTTATCTTTTTCAATGACACCAACAATATAACAAGTACAATATAAATTCTTATTTTTTTAATGACCTAATAATATATTTAAACAAAAACTTCATATAAAAAACAACTTAATATAATTAAACATTTTTCTCAAACCAAACAACTTAATAAAACGACATAAATATATTTTAACAAAAAATTCATATAAAAAAACAAGATTTTATTAAAAATTCATATAAAATATATTTTGTACAAAAAATTCACTCTCATCATCTTCTTATCGTCATCGTCATCTTGTTGTTCTTTCTTTTTTTTTTCCTTTTCTTTATCTACATAACCATCCAAACAACATTCAAATAAATCATAAATCCGAGCTTTACACTTCTTAGCATCTAAGTCAAGGATCTGCCATAACTTCTTTCATGTTAAATTTTTAACAAAGACTAATTTTTATTTGTTCGCAGGAAGAAAACAAAAAGAAGGGCATTGAAAAAAAAGTAAGAAAGTAATTGGAAAAGCAACAAACAAGTAGCTACTTAAAACAAAAAAAATATTATATAAAGCACAGAAACAAAAATTGAATCAATTAGGAACATAAGGTTTTTTTTTTCTTTTACAGAAGGGAACAAGAAGCTGTATGTAGTAACCAGAAAAAGTAAAGAAGGCACAAGAAAAAAAAAAAAATAACTAAATAACTCACAGGAAAAAAGATCGAAACAAAAATTGAAAAGAATAAAAATCTCTCAAGAAACAACAATTGAAATCGATTGGAACAGAGGAAGAGAATAAAAAAAATAAAACGAAAACGCACAAGAAACAAAAATTGAAGAATATTATAAATCGTTTAAAAACTAGGAGAAAAAACTGAAACACGATTAGAATTTAATCGACCTGAAGAGGAGAAGAGAGCTAGCTAGGTTGCAGAGTGGGATTCAAAGAAGGGTTTTTGAGGAATAGAGAAACACGCCTGTTTTAGATTCTCATATCATGTTGCTAACTCAGCCTAAACTAGGATTAAAATAACAAAGGCTCGATAGGATAGGATAACTATTTGGTTTAATTTATCATATTCTATTGGTGCACCAAACAAATGATTTAAATAGGATAGGATAATTTTATCATATCATGTCTCTCTATCCTGCGCACCAAACGGATACATTCAGCAAGTTGACTGTGAACTTTTATTTTATTTTTTTTAACGCAAAATAAACGCTAAAAATTAAATTTGATGGCGGAAATTGTTCAGAGAGCCATGTTTAAAGAAAAAATTTACGGTGACAAAAAAATTTGATAATTTTATAGAGAAAAAACTAGCACTGTTATGGAGTACGGGATACTTAATCACGGAATTTGACGAAACAGCAACAGCACTAACAATTCAAGGGTAAGCTGGTCATATAGAAATAAATTAAGGATAAAACTGTAATAACAAATCAACATCAAGTTCATCCGTTGTTTTTCGTATAAATAGATTCCGTACTAACTAGCATTTCCGAAGAAAAAAAAATATAACCTTTATATAATTGCATAATATGCGACTGATATTTTGTTCTCTTATTTTTATCTATCAATGTTATTTTATTACAATACATTACTCACAGTTTGTGATGTAAAAGCAGGAAAATACTTCTAAAATTTATTTCATTTTATTATTAATATATTAAATTGAAAAAACTCTTCAAATATAATAAAATATATTTTGTATTTTGTAATTTACATTTATTTTTAGGAAATCCTTATTTTAATTTAATTTTAGTATATAAAGTTTTTTTAGGATATTTATGTCTTTTTTAATCTTTTTATGTCATTTTATATATACGCATATTAATTTTATATTATAACTAGCGAAAATTCAAAATACGGACACTCACGTGTCTGTCTTTTAGCTCTTTTTATAACGCTAACGTTTGAAAATTATGAACGATGTTTTTTTTATGAAATTTTGATTTTGATTAAAATTTAAAATTTAAATGTTTGTTGTTTTCAAGTTATAGCAAATCAAACTAACCATGATTATCTATTTTAATGACACCAACAATATAACCAAAAAAAAATCTAAATTATTTTTTTAATGAAACCAAAAACAATCTTTATTTATAAAAAAAGGTTGTTTAAGGGTATAATTTGGATATTGAAAAAGTAAGTATAAATATACTCCTCTAATTTGTTACACTTTTTAAATGATAAAAGAAAAACACACACACACACACACACACACACATATATATATATTCATATCGTATTTGTTACAATATTTTTAATATTTAAATTTATACTTATCTATTTGTTAGATGTGTTAATTTAGTTGTATTGAAAATTGAGGGTATTTTTAGAAAGAAAAAAAGCCAATCCAAAAGAACTGAAAGGAGTTATTTTCTTTATACTCCCTCCGTTCCTTTTTAAGTGTCTTAAACAAAATTTTGTTACAAACAATGGTTCCAAGAAGAGTTAAAATTCTATAAATAAGATGAGTAGCAGTTGTTAAAAAAATTTCAAATGCAAAGTAAAAGAACAGAATTGAGAGAAGAAAAATAAAAGACATCATGAATATTCAAAAGAAAGAAAATTGACAATTGTGTGTTACGAGAGAAAGATAACATCGTGCAAAAAAAATAGGAATTTATTGGTGGATTAAATTAAGAGTATAATTGAAAGAAAATGTGCAAAAATACACATCGTTATTTTTGTGTTAATTTTCTAATAAAACACTTAAAAAAGGAACGGAGAGAGTATATAGTATAGATTTCCTTTAAATTTCTCTCATACCAAACAACTAATTAATATCTTCTTTTCACTTTCTTTTCTTTCCTCTATTTCCTTCATCAATAAGTGTAAAGATGACACAGACTGGCTTGTCTCGATTTAATTTTCTGATAAATTAAAAGTTGCTTTTATTTTTCTCATAGACTAAAGTAGGTCTTATGAATTTTCTTAGGACTAAAATGGGCATTTACTCTAATTTTATTGACATGCACCTTGGTCAAGATCTACGAAAATATTGAATAAATGAAGATAATGTAAGGGCGTCTTTCTTTTTGATTGCAGGATAATGTAAGAGCCTAATTGTGTTAAGTGTTAGAACAAGATGGTTCATACAATTCTTTTAAGGTTTTGATGATAACAAAACATCGAAGAACAATTAGAATACTAACATATGTATAAGTGTGCAAAATCAAAGAATGAATCTATCATTGAAGAATGAACATATCAAGAGCATCAGAAGGATCAAGATAAGCTTAGAAGACTATGGTAGAAGATCTAAAAGTCACTCGGAAGTCAACGTCCTTAAAAGAATGATGCCTCACAGAAGCTGGAGAGTAACCTCAAACATATTATGTGAAGGTCATTAGACTCAGAAGCAGACTGACATACTTGGATGACCCTCAAATTTGATGAGGGACCCAGAATCCACATAGACTTTGTCTTATTCTGTGAATTATCCCTATCATAGTATCTGATAGAGCAGTCTTTTTGTCTTCTTCTGTCTACATGTGCAAACAGACAAAGGACCTCAAGAACAAAAGGAATGCAACGGATAATTCTACTTCAATAAAGGAAATTCAAAGGACTATTCAACGGAATTATCCATATCAGGAAAAGGGCCAACGTTCTTGATTGAAGCTTCTCGGCGACTTTATTTACGCTGGCACTCTTCTTCAACGTCTCTCAAATGACTGCCTATATAAGGAGCCGAAGACCTGAAGAAGAATAACAACACTCTGCATTTTACTATGTCATTACTCTGTCAAATTGAATAGCCCAAAACACTTGGGATTTTAGCATTCAAGTTTATATCTTAGAAATCCTAAAAGAGTTTATTTATTTGTTGAGTTTACACTACCAATGTTAAATCTAGCGTAAGAACAAATTAATTTGTTTACTTTTGTAAACATTTTGAAAGTCTCTTGGCTGCGTGCTTGAGCAGATAACTCTCTTGGTGAAAAATTGAGCACTTAGGAAGTTTTAGTCAGTTGCGATTGAGCAAAGGGAAGTCTTAATCAGATGTGATTAAGCAAAGGGAAGACTCTTTGAGTTGTCCTTGAGCATGAAGTCTTTAGGTAGTGTCCAAGAGCAAGGAAGTCTTGAGCAGGTGTGCTTGAGCAAGGTAGTCTCTTGGAAGGGTCCTTGAGCAATTTGTATTCTATAGTGATTATAGTGAAATCCATTGGAAGTACTGATAGACTTTTAACAAGTGTACTAAAACTATCGAAGTAATAAAATTTATAAGTTCGTATCCACAAGGACTGTGTTAATCTCAATTTAGTAATAAGGTAATATCTAGGATGTGTAAATTATTTTAGTGTCTGAGGCAGTAGTTTTGATTGCATAAAATTAAATAAACAGAAAATAAAGATAGTTTTGGAAAAGATAAGGAGAGAGATGAGATCAGGTCTTTCGAATCCTCTGAGTTCCTGTAATTGGTATACTACACCTATTTCTTACGAATGATTCTCTAGTTTCACGATGGTTAACAAAATAGCTCTAATCAATTCATTGACTTAGGACCGTCTTCTCAGAGTATAGCCCCTAATTCCTTAGTGGTCTAATACTCTTTGAAGGTTTTAAGAACGTTAACTTAATATCACAAATAAACGATTATCCATTCCTAGACTAACTCTGTTTATTTGAACAATTCAATTATGTCTAAGTTGAAAGCTATGGTCAGTAGTCATTCATTCTCACGGAATCATGTTTATATGGTGTCAATATATAAAAAGCATTAAGAACAATTGAATTGAATAAAAACTAGATTGTCATTCACAATAGATAGAGTTTCACAGCAACATGTTTCAATTAGGGTTACACAGAATCATCTCAGACCTAATCTCTAAGAGATTTAGCTACTCATAATCGAGTTTACAAATAGCATAATCAATATAGGAATCAAAACATACATGAACTATAGAAGGTTGAAGAAATCGCCCTCCTAGCCGTCTTTAGGTCTCAAAATCGCACTTTGCTCTCTCCAATTCGTCACCCTTGTTTTCAGAAAACAATTCATCTTAAATAGGCAACATCTACTCCTAAAGTCGTGGCACGGTTTGAGGAAATCGTGACCCGATTCTACCTTGAGTAACAAACATTCCAAATTAGGGTTCCTAAAATCGTGTCACGAAATATCCATCGTGACCCGTTTTAACCAATGTCGAATGAACCTCTGTGCTCCAAATCGTGACACGTTTTCAACAATTGTGACACGATTTTGCTTTCTTCAAAATCTTCTATTTTTCTTGCTTTCTTTGCTGTTTAAGCTTGCTTGTGAACTCAAAAAATCATGAATTTACAATAAAAATAACAAAATGACTACTGTCATCAAGTACAAGGGGACTGGACTACTCATGTGTTGTGAGAGGAACCAGTATAAAATTGTTTTGTGTTTGCTTTATCTCTCTGTCTCTTTATCTTTGTGTTTTGTACTTAATATGCTGCATTCAAACTCTTACTCAGAATCTGCATACCTCAGATTCTGACCAGGTTTTAACATTTAAAGAGAAAAGAAAAAAAACGTAAAAAACCAACACAATTCACCCCTGTGTTTTCCCCCACTTCACTAAGAGTGTGTTATAATTGAAAGGTACATAGTTCAAATGTCATAAGGTATAGTTGTAAAATTATTATTAGTATCATTGTTATCATACCAGTAAAGCATCTATCAACGATGGTTAGATCTAGCGAAAATAATTATCCCCCACAACATGACCAGGTAAAGTTTAAATCTTGACTGAAAAATATGTCTACCGTTTATGTTAGACAATGCCTCAAATATAGTTATATCCGGTGAATGGAAACATATGAAAAACCAAAAAATATCTCTAAAATATCATCTAAATGGTAGCGAAAATAATTATCCCCCGCAACATGATCAACTAAAGTTTAAATCTTGACTGAGAAATATGTCTACAATTTATGTTAGACAATGCCTCAAATATAGTTATCTCTGGTGAATGAAACATATGAAAAACCAAAAAATATCTCTAAAATATGATCTAAATGGTAGCATCTTTTATATTGTATGTTACTGTTGTGCAAGCTAACTAACACATGTTTTATATATTTTGATCAATATCTCTTTTTTTAGTGAAGAGTCAATTTAATCGCTTGTTATTTTTTCGGTTCAATTTAATCTCTTACAATAAAAAAAATAATACCCAATTTGGTCCCTAGCATTTTTATATGGATGATAAATTAGTGTCCGACTCATGATAACAAAGGAATTGATTTTTCTTTGTTAAAAATATCAAGGACTAGTTTGATATTATTTTTTGCTGACATTTAAATCGGATGGAAAGAAAATTGTCAAAGGTCAAATTAAATCTTCGCTCTTTCTTTTTATCCACCTCTTTTTTTTTCCGCTCTTTTCCTTTTTTTTCATCTCCTTTTCTTCCGATTTTTCTCTTAAATAACTATGACTATAGTCAAAAATTGTTTCACAAGTGATAAATATTGTCAAAAATAACAATATAAGTCACACAATTTTATGCAGCTATTAAAAAATGTTTAATTATTTGAACAAAGAATGAAAACATTGTAAATAATACAAAGAGTAAAGTTTTAAAGGAAAAATGATGTCTAAACTAAAATTTGGTATATATCCCCTTTATATTTTTTTTTCATGGTGGTTGGGATTTGAACCCCAGATCTTACATATATTATGCATTGTTCCTACCAACTGAGCTAAATATATCCCCTTTATATATAAATATAGATAGATCCGCTTTCCATAAATAACAAGTCTTGCTCTTGAAAGTTAAAACCAAAACCATGCAAAGGAGATGAACCCTCAAATTATGTTTTACTAAATATAAAAAATCTGAGTAAATTACACTTTCATCCCCTCAAAGATGCTTGAATTACACTCCCCTCCCCTCTTATGTTAAAATATACACTACCCTCCCCTCTTATTCAAAACATATTAGAAAATATTTAAATCCCCTCCCTTAAGAGAAGCATGAATTACATTGCCCTCCCCTCGTATGTTAAAATCTACACTTTACTCCCTCAATAATTTTTATTTTATTTCTAATAATCTAGCAAAAAAATAATAATCTAACACACTTCGAAAATAAATAGTATTGTGGATCTATTTTAATATAACCAAAATTTGAATACAAATTTT
>Ga0315914_1006849_pt1 | contig 15991 bp, 7 predicted proteins | sample MpolenodulesMG_FD_203920 | JGI IMG/M metagenome (GOLD analysis project Ga0315914, IMG submission 203920) | Medicago polymorpha root nodule microbial communities from Los Angeles, California, United States - elongated nodules | ecosystem: Host-associated > Plants > Roots > Nodule | place: USA... | reverse complement strand
TTCTTAGTTGATAGTTTATGAAACAAAATACCCGACAACCCTAGCTCAGAACGATATTGATTGTTGAACGGCTTAGAATATCACACCAGTCCCTGTGGAGACGATAACACAAATACTTACTTTTGTTGCTACAACAGTATCCAGTACTTTATGTTTAACACCCGACTCGACTAAATATTCTAGGCAGTTACATAAGGATACATAAGGTTTCTGACATGGTTTTACGTCGTGGTTACGATTTTTGTTACGCTGTAAACATTATATTGTGGAAAAGTGCGGCCAATATCGCCGGAATCTTGATTTCAATTCTATTTGGAAGTCCTCAAAATTGTGGACCTTAATTTAAACCATGTTATGGATTTAAAAAAACTACTCCCTTCACTTATGTGAATAATACTACTTACATCAAGCCTCCCCTTATCCTAGACCAAGTTGAATCCTCCTACACTGGACTTCCATTTTCTTTCTCTAAGGCTTACTTCTAGGGAATGCACAATTTTTGAAACTTTTGTGTCCATTTGATACAAACAACTAACATTACTAGAAATTCTCGATTTTCCTGGGGAATTTCCTGCAGATTTTGCTAAGGATTAGGGTTCCCGGGTAATACCTTTGTGGATAATTGTTTCTTGAGGATTTTATGATCCGCAGAAAACTTACCAGCGGTAATTTCCTCAGGAAATGTGAAAAAAATCCGCATGAAACTTTCGGTCAGAGTTGAATGAGTTTTCCTGCCCGTGTCATGTTTTGTGTAAACAAAACAGCGGGTACTTCCACAGCAAATACCGCAGGAAAATCGGCAAGAAAATTGTATCCCCAGATAAAACCGCAGGTAAGTGTATGTTTGCACAAGAAAATTAGCAGGGTTTGAGTTGTAAAACAAAGGCAGATAAATGGCATGTAATGAATCATTTTCTTTTTAGATTTTTGAGGGAAAAATCAGTTTTAGTTATTTGTTTGATACAAAAAAGTATCTTTTTTGAAGTATAAATTGTAATACAAAAATTTGAATCCATATTAAACATCAAAATATTGACAATATAAAGAGTTAATTCAAAGTATTTTGAGTACTATCATTCAAGAAACAAATCCTAAACAAAATATCTTAAGTACTAGTATAAACAAAAGTATTAATGTCTTCTTCATCAATTTGATGTCATCTTCATTAATGTCTTCATCAAATTCATTGTCACAATCTTCATTAGTGAACTCGTTAGATTCTTTGTTGGAGTGTGGTCGATGAGAAGAAGATCTAGCAAATCCTAATATCATTAGACAACCATATTTATTTTAGTTATTTAATCATCTTGTCAGCCACCACATAATTCAATAACATTTCAGTTTTGAAGATTTATCTTATCTTCGCTATCCTCCATTAAAAGGCACCATCACAACAACGAATTGTCACTCTGTTCTAGTTAAAAAAATATGCAATCAGAGCATAAATAAGTCATACTATACTTAGGTGAAGGTCTGAGAATAATAATTCTTACGAATAGGGGATATGCCATCATGAAATTTTTTAGTTTAACGTAAAAGGAAGCAGTTAGTGATATCACTGACTGCTTCCTTTTATGTTAAGAGCGCTGCTATTTATCTAGATAAAAATTGTCCTGATGGTATAGCGAATAGCACTTAGCCAATCACCTCTCTGCCTGGCCACAAAACAAGGAAGGTGGTGCTATAATTTAGGAAAAAATAATGAGTAAAAACAAGGTCGTGAATCATTCGTGAGGAAATCTGTCTAGATAAGTAGCATTACGCATGCATATAGTTAAATTGTAGCTTATAAAGCCAAATTATCAGACCACTTTATAAAGACTCGTGTCAAGAAGGAAAGGAATTTGTTTGCGCTTCATCAAAGCTCAAGTTGTAAAGGGTTTGGAAATAATCTTTCCATGTAGTGTTGGGTAGAATTTTCTGCAACCTACACAAGATAAAATTAATAAATTAACCGATATTATCTTCAGTAGTTGGACCCTTAGAGGAAGCACTAGTCTTCATTGGGAGCACCAAGTTGTGAATAATTGGCATGACACCACCATTGGCAATAAGCTTGTTCAGTTATTCATCATTACTAACAGTCAATTGAAAATTCTAGGCACAATTCTAACTGTAAACATAGCATGCTTTAAATGTACAAAGTGAGAAAACACGCAACTGTCTTCCTTCAAATGTAATTAAGAAAATTGAAATTGAAACAATAAATAAATACATTTATTTTATGAAATGTAAACCTGCCATGGAGGAGATATTCTAGCTATATCCAGTGGCGGAGCTAGGAATTTTATCGAGTCTAGGCAAAATTTTGACCGCAAATTCACATGCGACATAATATATAAGTAGTCATAAATTGAAATAAAAGAGGCTCGTCATTTTGTCGATAAACGTACAATTTGAAATAAGAGAGATGAAACATAACTTGCTAATAGTGTACTAGATAAAATTAGGATGTAAATGCCCTTTCCGAGACCTCTTTGCGATGAATGTTCGAATAATATCAACATCATCAAGTGACTTGATTATCTCTCGCTCGATGTAACATATCATCAAGTCATTGAACCACCCATCGTTGATCATGTTGTTACCATAAATTAAATGAGCAATGAAGTATATATATTGATTTTGATTTCTATGAGTATTGAGTATTGGTTTGAGTGAATGGTATAATAGCTCATAGTTAGGGAGAATTATTCTAGTTAATTCACTTCAACAATTTATTCAAAAAATTGATTATAGTAATCGATTTTAAATTCCAATGATATTGATTATAATATTTTATTATATTGATTAAATTAATTTTAGTGGTAATTTTATGAATTATTTATCTTTAGAATTTATAGTAGAATAGAAAATATAAAAAAAAAATGATAAGTTTTAGTGACAGTCGAACCGTAGGTAGAGGTCCATAATGTATTTTAAAATGGTCTCCTTAAAATTACCTATATTTTTTCCATAGGTAAATGTGAAAAACATGTAGTGACAGCCATTTGACAATGACAGATAGATTTAGCTACGGAAATTTGTCCTATAGTGACGGATTTTGGCTATCACTATAAGTCAAATTTCTTGTAACGATACAAAAAAGTATCGGTTGAGTCCAAGCGTGTGCCCGGGCTAGATGGGCGGTTGAAACTCCCCTGGCTATATCCCAAGTGGCAACAAAGGTATATTGTTTACAAGTCCCATGGATGAATCTATAATCTGCTACTATTGTGTTTACAAGTGTATATTGTTTTTCACTTCAATAGAAACAACAACCATAAAGTTGGAAATTGATTTATGTATTAAAACCATTTCTGTTAATGTATTGTTTATTTTAATTTCAAATGTGCTATGATGTCTTGCGCGCATTTTTTTAATTGTTTATTTGAAGAAAATCAAGTTGTGTCTTCTTTAGTCAATTTTTCCTTTCACAGACCAACCATAACTTCCAACACCATATTGTTCTTATGGAGTAACACTTATTGTTATTGAACATGGACATAAATACATACAAAACAAAATTCCACATTAATTAATCAAATACGCTAATATCCAATTCATAAGTTGACACATTTAACATCAAGGGAAAAAACAATTCTTTGGTTACCTTAAATATTAGCTAGACAACAAATATATGAATAAAATAGGATATGATTTTACCATAACAGTCGACTATAAAGTAAACTGCACCTAAATATTTTCCAGTTAGAAATTTCAACACAATACCAATAATCAATATCAAGACTGTGAACTTAACGGTTCATTAAATAATGATATAATATGCCAATTTAATACAAAAGTCATATAAATTCATGATGGATAAAATAACAAGTGTATTATGATGTCTTCAACTAGTAAAATTTGTATCGGCGTGGATTGTGTTACTTTAACTAAACTACTATGATGATGATTAGGATTAGTGTAACTAATTTGAGGGGGTTATATTTCCTTATGATTTATATATATAGAGAGAGGGGGGGGGGGGACCAGGTCATGTCAAAATCACTTCCCTAGCGACATTAGTCAGAGTTATTAAGTTGTTATTTTATTTTAATGCAAGTTGGCAAGAAGAAAGTCCAATTATAGGGTTGATGTCGTTTGGAGTCCTCCAAAATGAAGGTTTTGCCAACGGTGGCATAATACTTGCCGAAGGAATGTTCTTAATAAGATTTGAATCAAACGGTTGTCCAAAAATCATGTTTTCTGAATTCTCTTGAAATGTAAATCCTTGTAGCAGTTCCATTGATTCCATACAATAATAGTAGCATTTATCTCTTGCTCGTTATTTTTAAAACTCTCATTACCCGGATTAAGGAATTAGAGTCAAATATGCTTGAATTAGCACTTGCAGTTGCTGCGAAGATCTTAGCACGCGTAAAATTTCATTTCTTAAGGATCTTCTTTGGATTAACAAATTTACTATGACTTAATCACATAAAACTAACTTCTTCAAGATGAAAACTTGTTGAATTATAAGCACATAATTTAATAAAACAAATCCCATCGTGTATGCCAATTTTTTGTCACTGTATTTTATATTATTGGAACATGAATGTCTATCAACGATCATAAACAAATAGAATGTTTAAAATGAAAATCATGTATTGTCATAGTGCTCACATATATCATGGAAATAACAGCGTTGAAACTCTCTTTGAATACCCAAGCAAGGGAATGGGGTTTCTTAATGCAGAAAAGTGTATGATTTTGATGTAAAAAGTTTATGCACTACAATGAACTTGAAGTTCAAGGTTTGAAAATACTGAAAATGTGCAATGAAATGCAAAATGCAGATAGTAAAGTGTATTAAATTAAAGGGAAATGTTAACTAATGCCTCCGGGGCACTGATTAAGGATCTTAAATAGTAAGTTTTTATAAAAAGTTTGTGTAATCAATGCATTGGAAATTGAAAACTTTTAAATTTTAAAAGAATAATTACTCTATTTAGCATGTTTAAAAAGTGCCCCAGAGCACTAGTTAACAAGACACTAAATTAAATCGACAATAAAAGTAAAGTGCTTGAAAAGTAAACGCTGAAATTATAAATGACTTGAATTGTAAAGTTATTGAAAAGTAAATTGCAGAAATTTAAAATGAAATCAAAATAAAATGCACCGAAAGTAAATGAATTTAAAAGAGATTTAACAAGAAATTAAATGGCATAATTAATCAAATAGTACAAATAATTGACAATTGTTTTATGTGTTAGATGTGAGTTATGAAATGCATTAAGTAACCTTCATTACAGTGCCATTAACCCCTGTTTTCATACAAAACTAGATGATTGCCACTAAAATGCATGTTCCCCGTGTGTCCTTGGATAATAACTCTCTTAGAAACTTCTCTATGTAAGGTTGGCTTCATTTGAGACACAAGTGTTTTAATCTATAGAAGCTATGTTGTTGAGAAGTTGTTTCTAATGTATGGTTTGTTACTTTTTATTTATCCACTATGTCCACAGCCTTCTCATGGATCTTACATGTACTTGATTTTTCCTTGGTGTTTTTATATATTTATTCATAAAAATATTAATAATATACCATAAGATCTATTTGAGGATCTAGATTTGTTGAAACAAATAATAGCAACACATATTGTTTTTTATAATCTATTCAGTTCCAATATGATTTTGTTAAGGATTCATAAAAGAATTATCGAGACGATTCTTATGGTCGTTGAAGCTGAGAAAAACACAAGAAATGGGGGTTTGAATTGTGTTTTCGTTTTAAGAAAATCTTTTCTAAGTTAAAACAGATCACAAGATAAGACAAGAAAGCAAAGGAGAGAGAAGAATCAACACATATATTTTTCTTGGTTCGCCCCACAATCCGGGATTATGTCCAGGACCTTAACACTTTATAGCTTTTTCAGCTGTAATCAAACTTGATTACATATAACTTAGACACAACGTCTAGGATTTCCTACATCTTTTTGAGAACTTTCTTTAATCCAACATGATTAAGAGTTTACAAAATTTGTTGTTTGTTCATACTTCATACTCAAAGAGTGGTAAACTAAATTAAGCACAGTACAAATGATTTTGTATCTAAAGAGTTTTCTAAACACTTAAGAAATTATGCGGCAAGATTTTGTATGAAATTTTTCTGTGTTATTGCTCTAGAAATTAAATTGGTCATATTTTTGGCACAATTGAAAGCATGTAGGTTTTATCTTTCTTCTAACACCCAAGCTCATTTTATAGGAAATTTGAATAAAGTCATTGTTCGAAGAGAGTGCCAGCACATCGAGCCTCCTTGAGAAGTTTTCTTAAGATTTCAAATATTTGTCTCTTAAGGATAATTATGTTTAATAGTACTTCAGAGATTTGTTGCTTCTTTGGAAATGATTTGTTGCATCCACTTTGTCTCTTACAGAGATTTGTACGTTATTGCAACTTATCTTCTTTTAATTCATCATTGACAATAAGTACTATTGTCATACAAATAGTGACATTTCTTTAAAAGAATAACTAGAGTGGGTCAAATGTTTATTAGAGTGTTGCCCATTGACTTTAGATCAGAGTTTCCTCTTCATAACTTGATGAATACTTGATCAGAGCATTAATTTTCATTGACCCTCTTCATATTAGAGCTTTGTCATAAGAGCTTCTCTTGAGCATGAAAGTTGTTCTTGTTTATTCATAGCATTGTGTTTTAAGGTCAAAATGTTGACTTCAAAGTTATAATTTAATTATATGGTCCTGCTCACTTGAACTTACTTTAGAGTACCCAATTGTTCTTCTAGACACTGTTATCATCAAAATCTTAGAGATGTTGTTCTAAAACCCATCTTGATTCAACAATCATCGTAAATTATTTTCAAGAAACTTATCCAAATCCCTAAAATCCAAGAATTTCATGTAATAGGAAAATTTGAAGGCAAAAGTTAAGTACAATAAAACTGATTTTTATATGTTGGAGAAAAACATGATAAAAATTCATACACCTAAACCATCATTTTGTATCCAACATTCTTAATATCCCCCCTCTTGATGGGTTTATATTTTCTCTCAAAGTGGAATCGTCGATGAACCTCACTATCTAACATGGAAGGTTTTGTTGAAGAAAAAAATGGGGTGGGGGGATTGAATTGGGTGGGTCAAGGCATATGTTTTGCTCTTTTTTTTTCTTCTTTCGATCAACAAACCTAGACCCTTTAATAGATCTTATGTTATATTATTAAAAGTACATCGGTGAGGAACTTGATTGCTACCTCATCATAAAAGCCAACCAAAATCTTCTAAGATTTTCAGTTTGTTTGAAATGAAAGTAATACCCTTAAATGAAATAGAAGATCCATTTCCTACCTAATTCTAGATCAGTTTTAGGACCGGTTCTTTATCAACAAGAAAAATTGATGATGTTAGATCAAGCATTGAAGCACACAAAATAGAACAAGCGAAAAGCTTGTGATATATAATAACTTTTATTATGACAAGTTTACTTTTTATTAGAATTTTCCAATCGAAATAACATCAATAAAATCACAACTTAAAGTTTTAGAAAACATTAGTTTGATAAACTAAGTGAAGCCATCTTGTCATCAATTTCCTTCATTTTTTTTGCAATTAACTTATCCAAGTCTTTCAAGTCAGAAACAGTCGTATCATCTGGCACCGTTTTGTTTTGCAGGTACCAAATCATACGAATGTTCAACTCATTTTCATGATTGTCTTGTCTTTGCTTTCTCAGTTGGTCCCTAGCTTTAGTAATCTGTTGCAAAAGGAAACTTTCCTGGTTCACATTTTTTCTCTCATCTTTCATATATGAGTTTTGATACCTCTCAATCACCTGTTTTGCTTCCTTCAGATTTGGCCACACCTCTGTTTTCGAATCAAAAGGATCGGAAATTATAGCACAGGCTGGAATACCACAAAGAATGGTGAGTTCTCTCACCTTCTTAATGATAGTTTTCTTCCTCTTCTTGTAGGAAGCCTTTCTTGTTGAATCATTGGAGATAAAGGCGAGTTTCACCTTCTTCCTAGTCATGGCTAAGCAATGTAATTGCAAGGAAAAAGACCAGGAATAAGTTGTTTTTATTATTTGCTTTGTGTTTGAAAATGCATTCCAGCTTTTATAGAGAGCAATATATGTTTTCACCGCTAGTGTCTTTAAAAAAAAAGCAATACATATATTATTTTATTAATTGTATTATTCAATAAAAAAAACTAAAGATAATCATATTAATGAATTTTAATAAATACTATATTTTAAAATAATATTATTACATGGTCTACATATTAAAAAAAACATATTCAACGATATTTAATGATAGTTATAAAATAAAATAAAAAATAGGAGGTTAATTTTGAAAAATAAAAAATCACAGAAGGTTCTTTAAAAAAAATTACAAGGTATAATATGGTCAAATTTATTACTAAATACTAAAAGATCGAACAAAATTATGGTTAATTACAGTCAATATTAACCTACTTGGGTTGGCCTAATGGTATTAACTTGGGACTTTGGGGTTTGCTCATCTTCAAGGTCTTAGGTTCAATACTCCCTGATGTCAATTTGAGTATGATAGTTTAGCTTCTTCAAAAAAAATTCAGGTCAACATTGATTATTATGGTCAATATTTTTAATTTTTAATTTATATCAGTCAAATTATAGTCTTTTATCATTAATGTTTTTCTTTCAAAGATTTTTTTTTGGTCAATTTTTTTTTGGAAGTTTTATCATTAATATTTATTTGTAAAGTACCCAATAAATTTAATTCAATCTTAATTATATTTTTATAATTTAGTTTTTATATTGAAAATAAAATCTTTTCACAATTATAAAATTGTTAAAAAAAAGAATCTTGGTCAAATAATTTTTAAATTTAAAATATAAATTCAATAAAACAATGTTTTTTTCAACATACATATAATTTAATTTATTATTTACTTCTTTGCTGATGGACTCTCAACGGTTCCATTAGAGGCAATATTATTCAAGGTACAGTTGATCAATAATTTTGGGCACCTCACTACACGAACTCAAATCTTAATATCTCATGTTGTAGAAGTTTAGTCTCCTCTGATGGACCCACTCCAAATTATATACTCTTTCTCGTCTCAAATATAAACAATTTTTCACCTTTTAGATCCATTGAATAAATGATGTATGTAGTCTCAATTATAGACCACATACTTAATTTCTTCAATGAATCTAAAATGTGAAATGTTGCTTATATTTGAGTCTGGAAGGAGTTTTATTTAATATTCGGTTATATGTAATCTCATTGTTAAATATGAAAATATACAATTTTAAGGTAAATGAATCACAATTTTACTTTGGCTTAAATGTGGTTTTCCTCCCTTATGTTTCAAAGCGTTGCGATTTTGGCCCCTTAATAAAAAAAAATTTAAAATTTTTACCCTCTATCTTTAGGGGAATATGCACTTTTTACCCTTTAACTTTAGTGAAATATGATCTTTTGATCCTCTATCTTTAGGGAAATAAGCTCTTTTGACCCTTTATCTTTTAAAAAATTGCAATTTTGCCTATCTGTTTTGGGACACGTGGTGTCTTCTCAGCAGCTTTGCACCATTTTGTAAAACTAAGGGGTAAAATTGTTATTTTTTTGTTAGGGGGCTGATGTACTAATTTTCGATTAGCGTAATTGCAAAATGGCAAGTGTACTAGTCGTTTTCATCAAGTAATAAAGTGATGAGTAGAGTATCGTTTCCACAGGGATTGTCCTTTCGTCCGAACAATTCTTGTTACTTATTTTTGTAAGTTTGACGGTATAAAAGTTAGGTTACAATTTTTATCTGTTTGCAACAGAGGGAATTTACCTGTTTTGGTTGCATAAAAGTAAGCAGGGGTTAGGATTCTTCGAATCCCCTCTGTATATACGTAGTTGGATAATAAGTAATATAAATGTCACATTTATTTGTCTAAGGTAGACTATACAATTGATGAGGTCGTTGGGAGTTCCTACTTAGGTAAGGCACCACCCGATCCAATGAGCATCATCCACTGGGTACCTATTCAGGTTTATGCCTCTGATGGCTAACTCCACCTACTGAACGTACGGTGATCCTTACGTGTTGGGTCTTGTTAATTCAAATGTAATTGAAACATAAACTTTATATTGGCTTTTCAGTGTTTCCCAAGGCAATGAAGACTAAGGTTCCCTTAGATCTGCCCATCTATGAATCTTAGGACACTCTCTCTACGCTTACTTTGTAGTTCTACAAACGGGCAGCCCTAATCTATGTCTACCTTAGTAAGGGTTTCAAGAGAATGGTCTTATTAGGATATAACTTTAAGTCAGACAGCTAGGTGCTTGTTTCCCTAATCATTATCCAGTTAATTCCTAGCTTCAGTAATGCACCACACGACCCAATGGGTATCATCCACTTGGTACCTACATCTAAGGTCAACAATTCCTACCGTATCTTTGGATAATTAATAATCACTTACTTCCTACGCAGATAGTTATCAGTAAAAGGATATAAATATCAAGATATAACTATCCAGTTAGTGATAGCAATATTAGGTCATGTCACAACCTAAGTATCTAATCTAGGGTTTCACCTCTCACAGAAATAAAACTAAATCCTAATAAAATTAATAGTGAACAAAAGAATAAATAAAATAAAATAAACGACATATTATATTAAATAAATATAAAAAAAAATCCAAAGGTTCATCTTAGAACTCTAACCTAAAAAGATTTAGTTACACATAGTAACTAAAAATAAATTACTAAAGATAAAAACATACGCTAGAAAATCAAGGAGAAGATAGATTATCTCCTTAAGCTCCAAAGTCGCTTTCCAATTGACAATTCATTGACAAAGCTATGAAGGATTGCTGAGGAGAAACAATTCATTGACAAAGCTATGAAGGATTGGTTGATTAAGCTTAAAGATGCTACTTACGTCCTCAATGATATCTTGGACGAGTGTGCCACCAAAGCACAAGAGTTGGAGTACAAAGGATCCAAGGGCGGACAACCTCATAGGCTACAAAGCTCTTGTTCATCCTCTCTTCATTTAAAGCAAGTTGCTTTCCGTTACAAAATTGCTAAGAAAATGTAAGAGCATACGAGAGAGGTTAGATGAAATAGTTGATGAAAAAACCAGGTTTCATTTGACCGATACAGTTAGAGAGAAGAGAAGTGGATTCCTTGACTATGGAAGAGATGAAGATGCGAAAACAATTATAGATTTTTTGGTTGACTATGCTTTTGGTTCCGAAGGATTTGTCTGTCTATCCAATTGTTGGTCTAGGCAGAATTGGAAAAACAACACTTGTCCAACTTATCATCAATCGTGAGAGGGTGGCCAAAGACTTTGAGCCGAGAATTGGGTTTGTGTTTCAGAAGATTTTAGTTTGAAGAGAATGACTAAAGTGATCATTGAAGTGGCAAGTAAGAAGTCACGTGACGATTTGGATACAACGAAGAGTTCAAGATCTACTTCAAGGAGAAAGATTTTTGCTTGCATTGGTTGACTTGTGGGATGATAAAGAAGAGAATTGGCAGAAGTTGAGATCTTATTACCTTGTGGAGGAAAGGGTGCTTCAATTTTGATTACTATTCGTCTTGTGAAGGTAGCAGATATCATTCGAAGCAATCTGTCAAAGATTGTTGGACGAGGAAGATATTGGCAACGAGGTGTGGAACGGATTATACCGAAGATAATTTTTTCAAGATATTGAGACAGTTGTATTTGGCAAAATTACAAGTTTCAAGATGCACGATCTTATTCACGATCTTGCTCAATCAATTTTAGAATAGGTGTGTTGCATTACAATAAACGATGACCTGCCTGGTATTGGAAGTTTCATTATTTGAAACATGATTCCCCAAGCATAAGATTTGCGGTGTCCTTAGAAGATTGGCGGATTAAAGCTCATGACGGTGCCAACTCTATTCTGCCGAATTTCAGCACCAATATCCTTCAAGCTCATGACGGTGCCAACTCTAGTGATAGAAATAGGAATACATTGAAGCATTGACATGAATCAAAAGTAAAAAAAGTGGTAAAAAGTTGAGTTTCTTAACCTTTTTATTGGGAGATTATCTCCAAATTAATATATTGAAGTCTGTCAGCTCTGAATTATGAATATATTTTCCTAAGACTGTTGTTCCTGTCGATGAGTTAATCACTTTTCAAACATTCGTAGACCGCTGGGTCGCAAGAATTTGAGGGAGTATAAAGATATTAAGAAAATTTTCAAGTAAAACATGGTAAATACTGGAAAAAAACACTTTGTAGACTCAATAGGATCAGCATAATTTACATTTCATTTTGAATTTTGTTCTAATCTTTTTAGATCACTTTGTTTAAATGTGTAGTGATAAAGTTGAGTTAACTTTGTGTAAATACATTTTAAACAAATCCTTAAAGCAAAAACAGCATTCATCCCATTGAGCTATTTTTGTGCACACAATCTTTTAAAGATAACACCAGAATTGCATGGTACAAAATAACAGATAAGAACATGCTCCTTATTTTAAGATTAGCAATTTTTAATATGTTAAGACATTCATGTAAGTTCTAAATGCAAGGACGCACTTATATTAGGACTATCAGGAAAAAAATATCATTTGTAGTCAAAGAAAATAAGCAAAAGAAAAATCCAACATTACCTCTTCACTGTGAGTACAGAAAATCAAATCCTCCCTCAGAAAATTCATATCCTTTAACCGTTTCACATATTCATAGCCTTTGAACATGAGAAAATAATGTTCTACAAATAAATGAGAAGTGCAGATTGATGGTCGACGATCAGATTTCTAACAGCAAGAGTAAACGGTTGTCATAGCCGTTGAATGTTTTATATATTTTTCCAATAATGGAGATGAAAAGGAAACTACAAAATGACTGGTTAACTACCCTGTTAACATTTCAGAATACCAACAACCAATTCATCAATCAGACCGAAAACTGTATCAAAAGCTAGCTTACTTCTAAAGGAATATCTAAAGAATTTTGTTTTACCATGGGAAACTTTGGCTGCATGGTACCAATTAGATATTACCATTTTCTATATTGATATAATTTATAACTTATCATATGATGTATCTTGTACAAAAGTAAAATAAAAAAAAGTAAAAATGACATATATGTGCTATCCATAAAGTGTTGTTCAGTGGTAAGAGTTCGACCTCGTAACCTTAAGAGACGAAGTTCAAATCCGCTCAAGGGCGGGTGTAAAATGGCCGGCAGTGTCGCTTTAATCAATAATAATTTCTACCTTCCCCAATAGGGAAAAAAACAAATAAAAATACATATATATGAGTTGATTGAAAATCTTACTTTCAGTTTGAATTTGAAAACACCTACATTTAACTACAGATTTCTCAATGAAAAGTGGATAGAAAATCAAGCAGTATCTTGTTCCATCTGGATGTGTTATGATGATATCAATGTCCCTGCAAGTAGCTTTTTTCACGTCTATATGATCCTCCACAAATAATGAATGAGTAGAAGAGTAACCAGGTTTTCAATAAATGGTTAAGGGTAATATAAGTAAAATGGTAGCTAAAGTAACAATGGAGAGTCATTCGTTTACTATGAAGAAAATCAATTTTTAAAAGCTGATAGTAGAATGAAATAAATACGAAGCATAATTGGATATTAGAACCAAACAAATATGTAATTCTAAAAAGCATCATTTGATGACCCAAAACAAACGTTCTAAAAAGGGAACGATTTATAGTTCACAGAAATGATCATTCAAATATCCTTCAGATGGCTCACCAATGTATCCAAACAACACATGCACCTTTCTTCCGCAATAATAAATCACAACGATAAGCACTTAAGCACATTGAAACTGGTGCTGGCATGCTATTAATTAAAGTTTTATACTGCACATGCAATCACTTGAGAGTAAAAATAGATTTTGTGAGTAACGTTAAGTGTTAGCTGAATGATGTATATATACAAAATACAATTTACAAGAAGAATAGAGGCATTTGAATGAAAATCGCCTTTGTTTCGTAATACCCTACTTAGTAAAAAATATTTCCAAATAGAACCTATAGCATTTTTTTTAAACATCCAAAGTTAGTAGTCGGTGATTGTTAGAAAGTTGGTGGGTGGGGATCCAACCGAGCACCTTATAACTCCTATTAGGTAATTGAGAAAACCCAAGTCCCACATAGAAAAGATATAAGGTTTAATAAAAACTTATAAAAAGAGACACCCTTCCCCTTATAAATTGGTTTCTTAAGGATTGCAATATAGGAATCGAACCTCTAAGAAATCGTGGTTGGGCCTAACACAACCCCACAAAACCGGATTTTGAGGTGAGGATTGTCTCCACTTATAAACACATTGTCAGGACTCTTAACACACCCCCTCATGACTAGCACTATTGGGCTTGGTTCGTGGACATAAATGGTGGGTGGCCTGATGGCAGAAACCTGATAGCATGTGGCTCAATGGATCTTGGAGAAGCTCTGATACCATCTTAGAAATCATAGTTGGGCCTAACACAACCCCACAAAACTGACTTTTGAGGTGAGGATTACCTCCACTTATAAACACATTATCATGACTCTTAGCAGGACCCACTCTAAACATAATGGTAGGTATTGAAGTCAAATATTGCAAGTTCCAAGGTTGTTGAATGTATAAATGTGTTTGTGCACCCTCATCCTTTGAGCCAATTTTTGGGATGAGATCCAATCTCATTTAATATGTTATTAGAGTTTACTCCTTCCGGTCTCATATATGAGAAAAGATTATTTTTCTAGGTTCATTGAATAATTAATGTATCTGTTTTACAATGTAGACCAGATAAATTAATTATTCAATGAACATAGAAAAAAAATCTTTTCTTATATATGGGATCGGAGGGAGTATTCCGTTAAAAAAATGTTATTAGAGTTTATTGAGTTTGACCACCCACCATTTATAGCCACACCTAAATCTCGAACCAAATTTCTTAATTAGTATGTATTGAGCCTACCAGACACACTGATGTGAAATTGTGGCCAGATACACGGTGTGTCTGGTAGGCTCAATACAAACTAATTAGGAAATTTGGATTCTAGATTTAGGCATGGATATAAATGGTGGGTAGCCAGAATAAATAAACTCTAATAGCATTTTTGTTAATGGAATAAACTGTAATAACATATTAAACAGGTTTGGATCTCATCCAAAAAGTTATCTCAAAGGATGAGAGTGCTCAAATACATTTATACATCCCAACGCGTCTATGCATTTCGAATATTATCATTGTAATGGTCACTTATAGGTCATTCTATGAAGCAACTTGATGAAAGGAATTAGATTCAAATATTGTAAATAAACTCGATTAATTGTATTATTTAATAAACATTTTTTTTGCTTAAATGCACTTGTGGTCCCTCTATTTTCCAAAATATGAAGGTTTTCGTCTCCCTATTTTAAAAATAGATTTTTTGAACCTCTATTTTCGTCTCCCTCAATTTTGCATCATTTTTGGATGATGTGACGTATTCATTTATGGCATAACAACGTTTATTAAACATATTTTTGCTGACAAAGATACACAGTGTCGCCTGATGAGCATTGCTATGTCATCAATGAATAAGTCACATCATAAAAAATGATTGTAATGAACTTAGATAAACCCAATAGAATAGAATAAGCCCAAGTTACATTAGGTGATGAGTTACGGTTTTATGGAAACTAAGATCTAGAGTGATCAATGAGACATCGGGTAAGGATTTAGAATACTAACGTTTATAAATAAGTGAGTAGTGGTTGTAATCATTATCATAGAAAAGGAATGAATTTAATGTTTAGAGTGCTCTAAACATTAAATTCATTCATTTTGCTTTATAATAATTAGAATCTTCAATCACTTATTTATACATAACATTGGTATTCTAACAACTTAACCAATGACTCATCATATTGGATCTCTATAGATCCTTCTAGAAAACCATTGCTCATTAATTAGGCCTATTATATTCTACTGATCTATCTTAGTTCTTTACAATAACACAAAATTGAGATAATGAACAAAAAAGAAAAACGAAAAAAAAAAAAGTAAATAGGGGACC
>Ga0315914_1006848_pt1 | contig 15992 bp, 9 predicted proteins | sample MpolenodulesMG_FD_203920 | JGI IMG/M metagenome (GOLD analysis project Ga0315914, IMG submission 203920) | Medicago polymorpha root nodule microbial communities from Los Angeles, California, United States - elongated nodules | ecosystem: Host-associated > Plants > Roots > Nodule | place: USA... | reverse complement strand
CAGGGGCGGAGCCAGGATTTAAACATCGAGGGGACCAAGTTTAAAAGGTAAAAATAAATTCTCAACCATGGGGGGACCACTGTTCTACATTATACAATATTGACTATATCCTACATGAATATTACTAGTATAAAAAAAAATTGCAAAACGTGGGGGGGACCACGGCCACCCTTGGCCCCCATGGTCCCTCCGCCCCTGCATATAATAGACCATCAATTATTTATGAATTCTACGGACTTTCTACACTCCTAACAACTAACTCTACGGGTTCTATCATCAAATCCGGTTTTAAACCCTAGTTCTCAATTCTACTTGAATAACAACAAAACTACATGCTAAATTCAATCTCAGAATTATACAACCTAAGATTAGAGAATATTAGTTCCACCCTTACCTTAGATTGGTGATTGCAAGACTCTACAAGTTCTCACTTCTCTTAGTTCTCCTCTTCTCTTGGTTCTCCTCTTTTTCTCCAAAAGCTTCTCAACCTAATTTGTGTCTGGCTCTTAGCTTTTATATCTCACACCCTCAACATATTTTCTAACTAAATCCACGTATTTTCTAACTAAATTCAAACCACGTATTTTCTAACTAAATCCAAACCAGCCCCTCAAATATATTTATTCTAATTTTCCAACATATTCTACTAAATAATAATATAAAGCCACTTAATAAAATATTAAAAACACCACAACACGTCATTAATCAACATAAATCATATAAGTCATATAAAAGACTCTAAACTCAACCAAAAATAATTAAATAAGAAAATAGGGCGTTACATGAGACAGTTGAGAGAATTTAATTTAGCTTTGCTAGGTAAGTGGTGTTGGAGAATGTTGGTTGATAGAGGTGGGTTATGGTATAGGGTCTTCGTGGCGAGATATGGTGAGGAAGTTGGAAGGTTGGAGGTAGGGGGCCGGAGTGTTTCCATTTGGTGGAGGGAGATAGCGAAGATTAGGGATGGAATTGGTGTTGATGGAGGGGGATCGTTCGCTGATAGGGTGGAGAGGAGGGTAGGAGATGGTTCAGATACTCTGTTTTGGTAGGATAGATGGTTATGAGATGTCCCGTTGTGCAGGCGTTTTGACCGCTCATTTGGCTTAGCTCTGAATAAGCACATTACGGTGGCTGATATGTTTATGCGTGGCTGGGAGGTAGGGGGAGATGCGTGGAGATGGAGGAGACGATTGTGGTCGTGGGAGGAGGAGTTGTTAGGCGAGTGTCGCCTTTTACTTAACAATTTTGTTGTGCAAAGTGATGTCTCTGACAGGTGGCAGTGGCTCCCTGATACTATGGGAGGCTATACAGTGCGCGGAGCCTATCATCTTCTAACTTATCAGCCGGCTCCTATGATCGATGCAGCGGGAGAGCTTGTCTGGCATAAGCAGGTACCCCTGAAGGTTTTTATCCTCACGTGGCGATTGCTTCAAGACAGGTTGCCCACGAAATTAAATCTGTTCAGGTGACGCATTCTTCAGCAAGCGGATGTTACGTGTGTCGCGGGTTGTGGGTGTGACGAATCGGCAACTCACTTGTTTCTTCATTATGCATACTTTAGTTCTATATGCAGCATATAAGGAACTGGTTGGGCATTTCCGGAGTTGATCCGTTTACATTAAATGATCATTTCTTTCAGTTTACTAAATCCATTGGAATGGCACGAAAACGACGTTCTTTTATGCAGCTTGTGTGGCTTCTGGGTGTGTGGATAGTTTGGAATGAACGTAACAACAGGGTCTTTAAGAATACTCAAACTACCTTGATAGATCTTTTAGAAAATGTTAAATATCATTCTCTCTGGTGGCTTAAAGCTCACAATGCCAATTTTGTTTATGGCAATTATAACTGGTGGACCGTTACTATGTTTGGGTATCGACTAACCTTTTCCTTGTAATTATACATCGATTATTTGTTCCTTTTGGGATGGCCTCTTTACTACACATTGTGCTTAAGAGGATCCATCGCCAGTGATAATATATTTCATTTTTTACTCTTAAAAAAAAAAGATTATACATTTTTTAGTAGATGAAAGATTATATATTTATAGGTACTACCAAAACTTATTTTGACATAAGTTTTATGTCCATCATTTTTCTTTTAAATCCCTCTATAAATACCAGTTGTGCAGCCTTCAACATCGATGACCAAATTTACTAATGAAAAATATTTGTGTCACCATTGTTTGGAGGAAAAAAAATAAATTAGAGGAACTAAAATATAAAAATGATGTATTCGTAGACTAATAAAGCAGATGAAACGATCCAGTCTAAATCAATACTTGCACTTCATTGTCTTATTTTAAGACCACTAGTTTGAATCATGTAAAGTGCATAAGCCATATTCGGTCATTGATGAGTAAATTAATTCAATAGTATATGAGACTGCAACCGTTATGTAATTTAAAATATGCCCTTCCACATCGTCTAATCACTTTGGTGTTGGAAGAATTGTAACACGAGGAAAAAAAAACGGAGTGATTCAACTATTTGAGAGGAAGTCCAACTTCCTAATTAAAATATGGATGTTCAAGATGATTAGTCTCATAGAAAAGTCTAACTAATTTAAATAGTAAGACTACTTTGAGGCGCATACTAGAGGTTGAAGATCTTAACTATTTGAAAAAATATTAATAAACAATAAAAATTAGTCTAAAAATTTGATTTGATTTAAATTTTGTTTGAACCAATTCCATTAATTTTCTTTGATTAACTTTTTTTTAATAAACTTTCTTTGGTTAGCCTTTGTTTATATTGGTTATTTTAATCATTGTCTATAGTTTTTATGATAGAAGCCTATATAACAAACAAACAAACACTCTTTCCTAATATAGAACATACTAGAAGACGTGCATACGACAGCTAGGTGACATACTAGTTGGGACAATTTCTTTGTTTGACACAAATGGTTTGGTCAAGTTGTCAATACATGTTAGTTAGTTAATTAATTAAAAAACAAGGGAAATAATATAACTTACCCTTTATTAAAAGGCGCAATACAGCTAGAATGTAAGTGTTAACCTATAAGGTATATAGGTGTTGCCGGAAAAATTTAAAGGAACAATCAACTGTATGTAAGGTACAAGACAAAGATTGTGTACTTCACACATAAATACAAAGTAGCAATTCTTACACACCAAACGGAATTGTCGACAATAGTTATAATTCAGACTCACACGTCGAAACAAAGACAGTCATGCATAACTATGCAGTGTCGAAGACGGGTTATTAGTATATGATCAGGGCCGGTTACGAGAGAGTACAAACAACTCTACTGAACTGCGCCTCCAAAATTTTGGAGCCTGAAATAATTCTTGTATATATACTGCATTTAAAAATTGAATATATATACAAATAATTTGTCGGTAGTTTCAATTATATAGATATGGCACATTGGTTTAAATTTGCTTTGGCATGCCTTGGGTCCTTGGTTCAACAATTGTTTCCTTTTTTACAAATAAAAACACAATATAACTTTGTTTTTCATATTTTTGTTAGAGCATTTCTTCTAGTTTTTTGCTCATACTTGTTGTATAAAATAACAAAGTTCTAATAACAAACATTATAATCATTTTCTAAAAAATTTCTTCAAAACCTAAATCTATGGTAGCTAGAGTTTTTAAATCGAGGTATTTTCCCCGGTCTTCATTTTTAGGTGCTAAACTCGGTAACAACCCAAGCTTTGTTTGGCGAAGTATTTGGAATTCGCGTCAGTTACTTTTATATGGTTGTAGGTGGACAATTAATTAGACATGGGCAGCAGGTCAGAGTGATGAATTATCCTTGGATTTGAGGTGTTCATGGTAGTTGGATTCAATCCCCACAAAGCCAATGTGTGCATAGTTTGTGTGTGTCGGATTTGATAGCTGACGAGGAACGAGTTTGGGACATTGATAAGATTGAATCTTTGTTTTCAGAAGATTTGGTGCAAGCTATTCTTGACACACCACTGTTTGCGGAAGTTCATAACGATATAATAGCGTGGATGATAGAACGTAACATGATAGTTTTGGAGAGGGAGGCAGTAGCCTTACTCGATGCCATTCACTTTGCTGATGTGAACACATGGGACCAGGCTATCTTCGAGTCCGATTCAGCTACTCTAGTGCAAACTCTATCCTCTTCGGGCCATGGTGACTCGAAATTCTATGCTATTGTTTCTAGCATTATTTATCAGTTCTCTTTACATTCCAACTTCAAGGTGAAGTTTGTTAAGAGACAAGTGAACATGGTTGCTCATACTTTAACTAGGGCGGCCTGTTCTTGGGTGTCACCGTATTTTTTATTTTTATCCTTCATGTATTGAACATTGGTTGATTAATGATAATAGTTAACTTTGCTTTGGTAAAAAAAAAGAATATTTCTTAAAAAAAAACATTTTCTACAATATAAACTTGATTTTTTTGCCTCAGTATAAACTAAAGAAAATAACAACGTAGAAAGTTGATAAAGATATTCGATTAAAATTATGTTAATTTTATAGATTACAATATTGATCATCTCTGTGTTAGTAACAATGATGACCATTTTCTATTTTTACGGATCTTATTTTTAGTTTGAATAGTGGATTTCTCTTTTAAAAAATTGTGTTTTTATTTTATTTGGGGCCTATTTATAATGTTAGAATCGGGCCTCCAATTTCATAGGAACAACCCTGCCTATGACACTTGGCAAACATGCACGCCCATGAAAATTATCATATTTTTATATAAATAGGGATATCGAGGCATTGTAATAAGAGTTACTTAATGCATTAAAAAACCACATCTAACACATTAAAATCGTATTTTATATGTACATGATTAAAAATGTCATTTTTTTTCTTTTCTTTGTTTGAATTTAAATTTCAAGTCTTTTATGTTTCCTACACTTTGAATTTTTGTACATTTACATTTTCTGCACTTTAATTTTCTCACACCTTTAATTTCTACCCTTTATTATATTTGCACATTTATTTTCAAGCCTTTTACTTTCCATACACTTTATATTTAGCATTTTATGTTTCTTTGCACCTCACTTCTGTTTGAAAACCTTGAACTTCAAGTTCAATATAAGGTAGGAAGACTTTTCATAAAAACATACAATTTTATGCAATAAAAACACGCAGAAACAGTCTCTTATTTAGGTATTCGAAGATAACTTCCGATGCTATTAATTTCCACAATATCTGCAAACAACGGGAAATACATACATTGACTCGTTTATTTGTTGAACACATTAAAATCTTACTTTTTAACTTGTCAAGAACTCACGTTTAAACACTCTATTTAAACACCGTGCTTATTCCAATTGTTGACTCACTATGATTCTTCATTCCTTGTCTCATTTTGCCTCACTGAAACTTCTATAGTGACTATACCCCCAAAAATCACTTTGATGCTATTGTAAAAAGTATAACACGATCAATATGTTCACAAAAACTTACTAAAACAATTGGAACTTTTCTAAAAAGACTTAAAATTGACTCTAAATTATGTTAAAACTACTATATGAAAGATTGTCATCATGACTTAAGAGATCTTAAGTGTTGTATGCCATTAAAGAACGGAAAAGTTGGAACTGCACTCACCGTCCTTACAAAGCAAAAGTATATGCGTGATCATGAAAAATTATGCAAGTGCAAATTGAAGCACTGCAAAATGTGATGCACTATAAATAACTGCCTACATTCATGTGATGGCGTCAATAGAACCACTGAATTTTGGAAATATAACCAACTTTTAACCATTTGATTCAAATCTTATTAAAAACATGGCTTCAAAATAATTTATTATCTTGTTATTTAAGAAAAAAAGACTTAAAAATATCACATATGCATGAAATATGTACTTAACTCTCCGAAACCCTCCACGACAAAACTCAACTCCCAAACATACCCTAAAGTCTATCTTTTCCATTGCCAAATTGAACTATAGCCTTGACTGTTTCAAATTGCATACGTAACATTCAGCATTTCTGAATACTAAATATATACAAGTTTTCAAATGTGACATGGACAAAAGGAGTAGTACCCAACTCTAATAGGTAAGTGTCTTAAGAAGCAGAAGGTAGTTAGATAATTCCTAAAAAGGACATTTAAAATGAATGTGTGTATGTTACCGTCATAAAATGTGGAAACACTTCACAAGTTATGGATAAAAAATAATAATTTGACATTCAATAATTTAAAAATTAGTTTTTAGAGATTATATAATCAAAAGTTGAATTTATTTTGTGTTTCTTTATTGTAATAAATACCAATTTTTTTTTTAAAAAAAAAGTAGTTTATTTAGATATAAATCATACAGCTATATAAAATAGAGTTTTTATTACAAAATTAGCTAAAAATAATTATACATATTTTCTGCATCCTCTAAAAAAAATCTATTAAGCTATTTTTTCAGCTTTTTATTTGAAGCAGATTTTAGATTTTTTTTTCCATATTCTTATTTTCTTTTTTAAAAAATGTAACAAATTGAATGAAATACTTTTATAAGTGATTATTATTTAAAAAAATATATATTCTTTTCTGAAACGATCCGTAACAAACAACCTCTGACTCATTAAACTACGTAAAACATATTTGTATGCCAAAGTTAAAATACCAATCAATGTAAAAAATAATTTTTGTTTTTTTGCATATTCACCGTAATTAGGGTATTTGACCTCATGTAGGGACCTTAGAATGTCTCCACAACTTAGATCATTGAAAATTGCTCTTCTTCCGACAAAAAACGCTCACTCCCATACAAACTAACCAAAATACCCCCCGCATGAGTTAACTTACGCTCGTTAAACTGGGTTATGACCTACATGAGTTAACTCACGTTGGGTTATATAACCTGCGTGAGTTAACTCACGCTGGGTAGCGAACGTGACTTAAGTCACATTTAGTTTAACACATGCGTGAGTTAACATACACAACGATACTTTGGTCAGTTTGTATGGGAGTGAGCGTTTTTTATTGGGAGAAGAGCAATTTTCTAGATCATTTAGGTAGCTATAGAACTAGTCCTCGAATCAGTGGCACGACATCTTTTTTTTATATGGGGTTCATGTACTCCCCAAATGGGTAACTCCATGAATCAAACACAGGTTATTTTTTTGAGTCATATTTCCAACTCTCAACACCGTATTGATAAAAACGAGTATTACACCACAACTCATATTTAAGGTAAAAAAAACATTTGCATGTCATTTATCTTTCATTTTGCCAACGTTCATAAAAAAAGCATATAGAAGATTAGAATAAATTCCAGCTAGAATGCAAAGCAAAAAAGAACAAATCTGCCATAAGGAATATCACATACCTAGATAGATTTCACAAAAGGATAAGGATTGATGCTTCTTAACATCTTTATAAAATAGAAATTGATAAAAAAAAATAAAAAAAAAGGTGTTATGTTCGAATATTTATGCAGATTCTTTAGATGGGGGACCTTTCCTTTATCCATTCTTTTGCTCAAATACTTAGCAAAAATGCAATAGTTCTATAACTAGTGGTGTATTCATTGGTCCACTCAAATCTCTCCATAAATGTTAGCTCCCTTTATTCTCAAAAACGAGTGCAAATATTCGTCCTAACAATAATTTGTAATAAGGTAAGAATCCTACCAAATATCTAAAATTATGGTTATCTTTTTCATTTTCAAATCTGTACCTACATAACTTTCCAATTAGAGGCAACTCAAAATCAAATTTCTTCACTAAACTATATGCAAAAATGGACTCTCAAGTCTCAACTGTCAACATTATACACAATATCGTTACTGAATCAACTGCTAGATGAAGACCATACTATATTTGATCTATTAGATAAATATACGACGGTTCACATTTCGAGGTGCGCACCTGATTTGCGAAATCCAAAAAGCAAACTGTCTGATATTGATCAAACGATTATGACTGACTAACTAACTACAATGAGTGCATGGTATTGCATCTACACTACAGTAATCCAAATCCATGTGTTTGAATTTACTTGTGTTTTCGACAAGTACAAACACTTATGAAACTATTTGGGAGAACTTGTGAAACAACTTATGACATGTCCATCAATTTAATTTATAAGCTCTCCAAAACACCAAAAACAGCTTATAGCCTATCTAAGTTTATGTGAAAACAGTTTCACTTTAATTTATCTTTTGTTATAAAAATAACATATACGTAAGCACTTACATGATAATCACTTATAACATAGCACTTAATTAAAATGTTTATCTAAACAGGATCCCTGTTAAAGATGCTAATTCACATCACAACATACGATCGCAATGGTGTTAAATATCCAAACTGGTGAAAAGCATAATTGATGTTAACTCCAAATAACCAAGTAACTGAAACTAAATAACTTAAATGTTGATATAGTAAAATAGTTTAAGACCAAGACTGGGGGTACCTAGAAAGTTAAGTTAGAGCGCAAAACATTTAAAGGCTCATGCAACAAAAAAGTAACAACAGTTGTGACATAAAAAGATGAAAATAACCGGAAACAAAAGGCAGTTTCACTGCCTCTTCCATACAATTCTCAACTGGAAAGTTGACTAAATATCCTCTCAAGTCTTGGTTGGACAATGTCCGATTGGTTAACGCGATACAGGACGAGCAACCCTTGGCCTCACTGGAGTCTTTGAAGGACTTACCCTACAGAATCCGAAGGATAATAAAATATGATCAAATTAATTATAATTCATGTTGAATTGAAACTAGCATATGACAAAAACTATCCTCCAGTAATGGTACCAAACCTGATAGGCTGAGTTCCCAAAAGCATGCCGCTACAGTTTAGTGCAACAATGGCACTTTCTGCCTGCTCAAGAAGGAAGAAATAAACGGCCGTCAACATAACGGTTTCTCTTGTGCAAAGTTAACATAATAACGGCAGTAGCAGCAAATCGGAAATTATATCAATAAATTCTTTAAAAAAAATTACAAAATAGGAGACAATTTTTTATAATTCCACGCCACTTAAATTTGCACTTATTTAAATGACTGGATTTGCAATGATTCATGCACGTGATGAGGAAAGACATCAAGATTTGCTGAGCCCCTACTTAATTAACAACTACACGTCAATAAGGAAAATAACGGGAAAAGACTATTGCGTTGCAAACACACTTTCTGAGAGTTATTAATACTAGTATTGTCAGTCGTGGATCGCAGAGAATAGCAGTTTGTTTGAATTTCACTACGCTGCGGTGCTATAGCTGCTATTTGACAACACTTTGTACTACATTGCAAATCGCAGAACAATAGCAGTTTGTTCTGCTATGCCACTACAACCACAATTTGACGACACTAATTAATACCAAACATGTCTGTGCCTTTACAAGAACAATCCACTGGGAACGAAAGTGTGCCTCGAAATGCATAGGTCTTACGAGACAGATAGTTAAGAAAGGAAGAAAATCATGATGGAATAACAGTTTCAGAAAAAATAACAAAGTTGAAGTTATTTATGGTGCGGTTATTATTAAAAACTGTGAAAGTGCATTGCAGCCAATTAATAGCGCATTGACTAAACTGTGAAAGTACATTGCAGCCAATTAATAGTGCATTGACTAAGATACTCAAGACTTACCATTGCAAATTCCACAAAAGCAATTCGAGTTGAATGCACCTGGTCCCCCAAAAGCCTCAAGCGCGTAACCTGTGAAATGGAAATGCCATGTCAACCAAGATTTACCTTTTGAGATAAATAACTTTTAGCTGATAGCATGAAATGATTATTTTATTATGGTCTGACCTCGCCACAGGATGATTCAAAGAAGTTTTTCACTTCAGCTTGAGAAATCTGCATTGAGATATTTGAGAGAAATTTAACAATTCATCAAGAAATTAAACTCAGATAACCATACATGTAACTCCGATAATTCATGGATGCATTATGCTGGTAATCATGTAAAAATGACTAATTGATCCAATAAGTGCTACTTATTAACCAATCTTTGAATCTTTTTAACCATTTGAGCGGTCAACAATTATTCCTAAACTAAAAGTAGTTTTACCAAAAATATCTGTTACAGTATATTCCTGAAAAAAATAAAAAAAGTATACGATGATATACCTTTTTGTCAATATTTGTACAATAGACAGTCCTGGTACACATTTCCCGCTCATCATCCGACTGCGTGTTACAAAAAAACAGTAAATACTCTAGAGATTAAGAGAATCAATATACGAAAGGATTAAACTATGAATTCCAAAATATTTTGATTTTATGTTCCATCCAAATACAGCCAAGTATAGAAAGGAACAGAAAATATTCATACCCTGGGGAGGAATGTAGGATTCACAGGAAGGATAGCAGTTTTTGAAGGAAGGACTCTCACTGGATAGTATCCAAGCACAGTACCACCAAGGTTTAAAGCTGCCCTTGCACCATCTGTTGACATGAATTCCATGATCAAAATAATGAAATAGGTTGAAAAATAATTGTTTGTGTGTGCGCGGGCCCACGTGTTTTTTGGTGATGTAAAAGACTGAAGTGAGTAAGATTTGCAAGACAAAAACTTACGTTCATCAGCAAACTCGACAAAAGCAAAACGAAGAACTGAATGCGGATCACCACAAATTCGGCAATCAATGACCTTCAATCCAAATGATGTAATAAAATGTTATAATTATTTAAATATGGCGGTGGTGTATATAACGAAAGATGTATCTTTCAAACTCAAATCTTAGATACTATGCAAGAGAAGAGAAACTACTCTACCAATAAATGCATAAAATATTAGGTCACATTATAATTTCTCATGAAATTCTGCAAAGTTTAACTGAGAGCATGAATTGTTGAAGAGAAAGGCAGACAATATATAGAAGATAAAGGAAATTTTTTATAATTTATACAAGATATATAAATGCTCAAAAATAAAAGTCACCAAAATTAAAGAGATCATAGTTAACAATCCAAATTCCCAGTCCAGACTCCACACAATCAAAACGAATCAAAAAGCATAATTAACATGTCAAACAATGTTGTTACAATCGTGCATTAACACGTAACAACGAATCAAAAGGCATAATTAACATGTCAAACAATGTTGTTACAGTTGTGCCATCACACATAGTAGGATCACATGGTCCTATGACTATTCCTCCCCTTCTAGTGTTGACTTGGTTAAAAGATCGTCATAGGATCGCCATTCCAGCTCATGGAAGCGTGAGATGGTCGATCCATTTCAATCCTGAGAACGAAGCATTACTACGTCAGATTTCATAACGCAGTTCATACAAACACTGCATTTAAGGGTTTGGGACAACAAATCCAGGTCAGATTTTCGATGGGCCTCTGCGGAAAACACATTGCAGCCCTCTATCGCTTTGTGAGTTTTGTTGTATGAAGCTCCCTGCCTTCATGACCTCTCTGTAACAGCAATAAAAAGCTGTCTACCTCTGGTGATGCAAAACTTCCATCTTTATGCTTGTGAGCAGTGTTATCGATTGCAGATGGCAGAGCATGGCAGAAAGCCAAAATTCTCCATTTGAAGCTGTCATAAAATGTCTTCGCGTTGCGGCTCTGCAATCTTTCACAAATTGGCCATAGCTGTTGAGAAAAAAAATCCTCCATCGCATTCCGCCATGGCCAATATTTGACACACTGCTTCTGACTGTTATTTTTGCATAGTGACTGTGTGCGCGTCTTTTCATATATCTTTAGTGAATGAATATCGACACCATTTACAACAGCGTATTTCACAAATAACTTTAATTTTCAGATAATTATTTTACCAAAAAAAAAAAATTCAAAAAACAACCTAGATGCATTTTTTTGTCTGTATACAAAGTGATAAGCACTACTGAAACTCACACACAACTGCGAGGTCCTGGGTTCGAACCCGGGAGAAGGTGTCAAGCCTAACAATTTTGGTATGGCCAGTTGAGAAAAGCTTTACGAACAATCCTTCTATATGAGGTTTAGGAGAAATTAATGGGTTTAAATGAGAAAATTAAAGAAATAACAGCAAAACCTCATAACTCAGATTACCAAACTCAAGAGTAAGCATATATGTAAACGACAAAAAGGAATGTTCCACGTCGCTGAATGAAGAAATTGATAGTAACAGCTCAGATCAATGTGTGAAAATAAGAAAGCGACAAAATTTGACATAATAAAGCATCATAATAGGCACACATCATCAATATTCAACATATTGCACAATTGGAGGGGGGAAATTCCAGCAACATTGGAATACTGTCTGCAATATTAATGCCGTAGTCGAAAATTATTAAGCATGTAACACTTTTTACCAAGCTAACCAAACTATCAATGGAGACTCATAACTTACTTGTCCACAATTGGTGAATAAGGCTGCAAGCCGCTCCTCAGTAACCTAAACCAAAACAAGACGGTGTTTAAATAATTTGGTTTTCTATTATCAAAATCAGATACGAAATACACAATATCAGCATCAGCTTTTATTAATGCCATTCTCACTTCACTTACATGCTGATCAATATCAGAAACATATACAGTTCTTCTAACACTATCTTCTCTCTGAGCCTTTAGCGATCTTCCGTTCAACCTTCTCCTCCCTTGGGTAAAATTGTTTCTCCTCTGCAAGGCAGTGCAAATTTTCAGTAAACACAGAGAGAATGACAATATCAGGATTAACTCAAACATAAACTGCTAACTTGATGTCGTCGTTATTCATTTCAACAGATACACACACCAGTTTTCACATAACAGATTCGTAGGCTCGCCATAGCATGATACGTGTCATATAATCGATTTCGAGTCAATCATAAATAAGAGAAAAGACAACAAGCTGTTGTATCATGACATAAAAAGTTGTCGTTAGCTACATAATGTAACGTAAACTGAAAATAGTTTAAAAAAATGTTCGCCAATGAAATCGAAATAACGACAAAAAGTAACAGTGATTTAGAAATATAGTTGAGTCGCATTGTGCTTACTGAAATTGTCGAAGATTGCGGATAAAATGATACCGCCATAAATGACATCACAATGCAGTGACCACGAATGTAGTAAACATAAATTACAAACAAATAACACAGAAAGTACAAAATTCATAAACAATGCATGTAAGTACTATCAAATGTCAGAGACACAATTTAGACATAAAAATTTGTCAATAAACAGAATATATAGACTCTTTGTTTTAAGGCTAAATTTGCATCCTGCAATAGTTCCCTTTGAATAAGGTGAATTTTTTTTCCATATCACAGTTAACAATTCCTGATGCATGGTTTCTCTCCTACTTTATTTCACTAAATTGATCAAAAATTTAACCTTTACCATACAAAAAAAGCAGAAAAATTTCCAATTAAGATATAGGGTTTTCACACACAATTCAGAATATAATTGTGAAACAAAAAAAATATCAAAACTTTCAATAATCCAAGCAGCACAGACACAATTCAGCTAAATGTGAAACAATTAAGCAAAACCCATCATAAAAATCATCACAAAAAAATTAAAAATCAAAACTTTAAAAAAAAATAATCAAATGAGGGATCAATGAAAAAAAATCATACCCTTCGATTGTTTGGGTTATTATCATTAGCAGAAGGCTTAGTGTTGACCAGAAAATGGTTAGGAGTGATGAGATTAAACCCTTGACGGCCATGATCATGATTAGGAGAATAAGATGAAGGAAAAAATTCCTTAGCCAAAGGATTCAGCTTTGTGAACATGTCAACAAGTTTCTGAACACTGAATTCAGATTCAGCTTTTGGTTTTGAGTCCATTTTGTTGGCATCAGCTGAAATGTCAGCAGTAACAACAGTTGCCATGGTAGAGAATTAAAGCCTAAAAAAGCGCTTAAAAAGTTAAGCTGAAAAAGATGAAATTTTTATGATGAAAATGGAAAGAGAAAACGGATTAATTGAAGATAATCACTTTTTTATGGAAGCCCAGATAGAATAATAAATTAAAAATGTAGAATTTACATAAGGAGAAATGTGATCAAGTGTTTTTATGAGTACCCAGTTTGAGAAAAAACCAGAAATGAACAATATCACACTTATTTAATAATATACTAAGAAATTGGTTTTAGGAAAATATTACATTGACCCAGAAATGGAAATGAAGAGAATTAGGGTTTTTTGATGAATCATCTGTGAGAGAGAAAGGGAGTGAGATGAGAGAGGAGAGAGTTTGGAATATCAAAGGCTTTGGCTTTAGCTTACACTGTCTTGTTGGCCCTTCCTTGTGTTGTGTGGTTTTTTTTTTTATTCTTTTTTTCATTTGTATATTTTTTATTTAAAAAATGATTGTTTTGCGTATTAGTTTTCTCACATTTAACATAAGAAAGTCGGGGACCAAAATACAGTTAGTTAGAATAATAATGTATCATATTACGATTTGAGATGACGATCGAAGTAGGTATGATGCGGTGGAATATGATTGAAAGCGACGTTGTGTGGTTGAATGTGGCGGGCGTAATTGTTCTTCGTCGAAACCTACAAAGATACTTAAATCAATGAGATTTTAATGAGCTTTGAGGTTTTCGCATAATGATATCGTGTATCTTTTTTGCATTGGGTTGCTTCTTTTTATGGTTGTTGAGCGTAGACGGATGCGACCTTTGTGGTGCATATGTTAGGGAACCCTTGGATTGTGATTTAGGGTCTAGAGTGACTCTCGATGATTTCTCAGTGTTGTGCGGCTTTGTGGCGGTAAATGTAATTTTTATTTGGACCAAACGCCATATACCTCTAGAATTAGGCTTTGACTCATTCCATAACAATAATAATAATTGAATAATAAAAGTTAGGTAGTAAAAACCAAGATCTCAGGTTCCTCTCAAGATCTCAGGTTCAATTATATCATGTGCTAACTTTGGTGGGCTAGTTTGCCTTCTCTCATGTGTGTGTGTGGGGTAAAATATATGTAGGTCCAACAGCTTTAAAGTTAGGGTTTATATTTTGGTAAAGACTTCTATCTCACATTCTCCTTTGCGTTGACTTTCATTTCTCTCTCGATTGTACTCAAAGAAAGATCCATAAATCTTCCGAACGAGTGGCATTTTTCATAATTAAAAATTATAAGTTTGTTTAGCACTTAGACCGTATTTGTAACATCTAAATTACGTATTTAAGATTAAACTTTGTTATTTTAGAATATATATATATATATATATATATATATATATATATATATATATGTATGTTTTAATTCTTGAGATATATAATCTACCACTAGGTTATGAGTTAACCGGAATAATTTATGATAAGGATTTTACCCAAAGAGGCCTAATGTTATACCATTTACCTTAAAACAGTTTAAATCGTGCAAAATGGTTCAACTTGAACGGAAAAAAATATGAATGTAACAAAAAAATCAAGTAAAATAGAACCTTCCTCAGACGAGACATAATCTCAGAGTCAGATCTTCAATCTCAAATAATAAATTTCAGGTATTCAAACAACGAGGGCTTAAAACAAAACATAAATCCTACTAATTTACTATAAATGTCAGTGGCCCATGATAATCATGTTGGAACAATGGGTGTTTCACAAGTCACCTATTGAGTTTTGACAATAACAAGGTATTAAAAATAATCAATTGGATATGCTAAACATTTTGTTCAAGTGTACAGGATCCATAATCAAAGTACTATTCATAAAGATTCTGATTGAACAAGTTCAAGAGCAAAGGAATTTTATTTGAAGCATCTGGAAGAATGAGTCTGAAGAACTGCGTCTGAAGAATGCGTCTGAAGAAACGAGTCAGAAGAAGAGCTCCTGAAGACACGTCATCAGAAGCAAGGTCATTAGAAGCACTGGTCATCAGAAGCATATCTCGCCAGAAGATACTTCACCAGAGTTGACAAAGGACATTGTACGAAGTGTACGGCCACGAACTCTGCAACCACCATCTCTGCAATGTTTGTCTCGACAACAAGACAAAGATAACAGTAACATTGTTGCAGACGTTGTTCCTTTTGTTCTGGAATGGATTTGAAATAAGTTCTTCATAGGACAACTATCAAATCAGGCAAAAGATCAAGGGTGAAGAATCAAAGCTTCAAAGCAAGACAAGTTGATGTA
>Ga0315914_1006847_pt1 | contig 15994 bp, 17 predicted proteins | sample MpolenodulesMG_FD_203920 | JGI IMG/M metagenome (GOLD analysis project Ga0315914, IMG submission 203920) | Medicago polymorpha root nodule microbial communities from Los Angeles, California, United States - elongated nodules | ecosystem: Host-associated > Plants > Roots > Nodule | place: USA... | reverse complement strand
TTAATCCCCAAACTCCAAAATAATAATAATCCTCACATTATTCTAATAAATATCACAATAAATCATATAATAAAATATAACACACCACATACTCAACAATAATTATTTAAAATCATATGAAAGATTCTAAACAAATCAGAAATAAATAATTAACAACTAGGGCGTTACAGCGAGCCTCATCCACCACCTCATTAGCTACTAGAATACCATCAAGGATTTGCCGATCTTTTACAAACGCCGACTGTGTGTCTAAGATTACCGTTCCCATTACATTACGTAAACGGTTTGCCAACAACTTTGCCAAAATTTTATATAAGCATCCCACCAGTGCAATGGGGCGAAAGTCATTTAGACGGTGCAGGTTGTCAATCTTTGAAATAAGAACGATGAAAGTGTTATTTATTCCTTTCGAAAAACGACCGTTGCGATGAAATTCCATCACAAACCGCATAATATCACCTTTCAAATCCTGCCAAAAGTCTTTAATAAAACCCAAAGGAATACCATCCGGACCCGGACTCTTGTAACCATCACAGTCCCACACTGCAGCCTTAACTTCCGCCTCTGTAAACGAGCATATCAGAGCATTACCTTCCAACACAGATAATTTTCGAAAATTCATACCATCCACCCTAGGCCTATTCATATCAAGCGCCTGGTAATGATGTTGAAAGTGACTGAAAACTGCTTCCCTGATTTCGGATACGCCCCCCACAACATTCCCTTCAACTGAAATAGAAGAGGTGGTATTTCTTCGACGTCTGCCAGACATAATTGCATGAAAATATTTAGAATTTGCATCTCCTTCCCGAAGCCATAATAATCGCGATTATTGCCACGAGATACTAGCGTTTGCCCTGGACAAAGAATGTAAATCAGCTGACATCTCATGTAAGTCTGTCATATCCTCCTCAGACAAGTCGTTCACCTCACCCCTAGCCTCCAAAACGTCAATCTGAGTTTTAAGAGAAAGGATCTTGCCTGGCAGGTTGTGGGAGTGAGTTAAATGCCAATCCTTAAGAGCGATCTTGACATTTTTCAATTTTTCCTTTAAAACAAAACCTCCCCAACCCTCCACTTGAAAAGACTGTAATTTCGAACGGACAAATTGTTTGTACCCAGGGAATTTGGACCAACACTTCAACATGCGCACCAACTTCGGTCCCCAATTAAGATCATCAACCGACAACACTAATAGACAATGATCTGACAAACCTCACATACAAGACACTTGCAGACAAGTCGGCCACCTACTACACCACTCTTTTGATAACAAAAAACGATCAATATGGCTCATAGAAGTACCATCTCCCTTGTGCCAAGTAAAACTGCGGCCTTGAAGTGGAAGATCCACTAACACATTACTATCGATAAAACTATTGAAGGAGTCACAATCAAAAGAGCGAATTGCAACCCCTCTCGATTTTCTTTCTTCCATAGCTCGTTCAGCATTAAAATCACCACATAAACAAATGTTTTTCCCCACCAGCCTTTGGAGCTGCTCCGTCAGAGAATTCCACAACAACTACTTTGCCCCATTATCACAAGGCGCATAAATATTGAACGGATAAAATTCATCATTCGAATCAATGAAATGCCCATGAATGATTAAAACATGCTCCAAACTGAAACAAGACCACATAATTAATAGATCTCCAGACGCCCCCACGGCCGGGCGGAAAGAATAAGAGTGTGTCAAAGTACCCCACAAAGATGCACAAAGAATGTCATCAATAACAACTAATTTCGTCTCTTGAAAACAAACAATGGACGGGTTCTTTTCAAAATTAATAATTTATGCACTTCCGGCCTTTTAGCAAAACCTCCCAACCCCCATTCCAGGAAAGGATCTTCATTATATCCTCTTCCTCCCCTTCTCAACCCGCCCCCACAACTCACTCCTTCTGCGTCCCCTCAACAACCTCCTCCCCACTCTTTTTCTTTTGTTTCTGACCTCTTGACAACACTCTAAATTGATTTGCTTTATCATTATAAAATTTTGCCCCTAAGAACCTTCCAAAACAATTGATATCCCCCTTGAGAACTTCATCCTTACCCCGCAATACCGCCCAATTCTTCCAGTCATTATTAACTGAAGTTGAAGAAGAAGACTCTGCACAAGTGACCCTTTACTGATAGCATCATTCAACGCCTTTGATCTCTTAATCCTTTTGCGCCTATGCACCTTCTTCATAAGGATTTTTAGAACTTGTTTACGGTCATCAACAGGTAGTCGAGCAATTTTCTTTAAATTACTGGCAGAATGTTTCAACTTGTGACTTGGTGCGGTTTTCTGTGTCGATGTATCATCCATCACAATTTTGGACGATTTGGCCTTTGTGTTCAACATGTTTTTTGACGTTTGTTTGGACGAAGATACCACTCCCACATCCCCATGAACCTGATCTTGTAACCACTCTATACTCCATGGTCCTGAATTGATTGAACGTGTTGCACGTGGAGGACAAGAATTTTGACATTTCCGTCGAAAGCATGTTTTTCTATTATCACCGCAATGCTGCCAATCCAATTGCAAAACCGAAGCTTGAATGGCAGGTTCAGAGCATTGCTTTTCACTAAAATTTAATCTAGGACTAGGGTTAATAAATCTTTTAGGTTATTTTATTTTTCTTATAGTTTTGTTAGTGATAGACTGATAGTTTTAGATTCTATCATGCACCATCTCAATTAGGATGGTTCATTGTTTGGTTTAGAATAACTACTTTTACAAATTTTGAAATGATTTTTTTAATGGAATTGTACAAATTACTATTTTTTTCCTGAAGAATTGTACCATATTACTATTTTTTTTTGTCAAGTACTATATTACTATTATTAACCGATAAATAGTATGGTTGAAAAAAAAATAAAAATAAGCTTTAATATTTATTTCGTCATTGCAATTAGGGGTCATTTAAAAATTGGTCACTGTAATCGTTAATCCTGGCAAATTTCCCTTTCAAAGTTTAATTATTTAAAATTTCGTCCATCTCCTCATTTAATGACTGCCACGTCATTGGTTAGTTAAGTGGTTTGCTGACTAATCAAAAGTTGGTGTGAAAGGACGAAAACACCCCTGAAGATCTCAGCCAAACGCAAAAAGACCATATTACCCTCAAGTTTGTTTTCCAACAATCTTTATCTTCCAACAATCTCAAATTCATCCTTTTTTATTTTTCAGTAAAAAAAAAAAAAAAAAAGATGCTCTAACGCCGCCGTTCATGACGTCAACGGATCTGGTACAAATTTTTTGTCACCCCTTAATGTTAACCTTTTTTTTTTTTAACTTACCAACACTAGTTATAACAAACATTCCATCGCACACAAATCTTCACGTGTAATAGTTTGGTTCCAAATATTGACTTATACCATGTTAGTGCTATGAATGGATTAATTGAATTGGGTGCAATCACAACACCGTTTTTATTCACAATCTCTTCCTCCAAATGCGCTTTCACTTTCGGATCTTCTCTGATAAACTGTTTGAGCTAATTGATGATGATGCGGTGGTCGGAGGGGAGAGTGGGAGTAGGAAGAAGCGGCGGTACGCGACATCGACGGTGAGGACGGGAGTAGGTGCGGTGAGACCCAGCGCTGTGGTTGAAAGTTGATGGATCGATTTTAGGAGTGACGATTACGCGTGTAGATTTAAGGTCGAAGGAAGAGAGAGAAGAGAGAGAAAGTGCTTGAAGCTCTGAATGTGTGAGAGTTGTTGAATCAATTGAAGTTAACCATTCCATCTGGACCGTTGATTCTTCTTCCTTCTTCATCTTGAAATTGTTTTGAAAGAGGTGAAGTCTTACAGATTATGGAAGGGAGAAGATGAGTCTGGTGAGGAAGATGAACTTGGGGGCAAATTAGTAATTTCGCATTTGTCTGAAAGCCTCGAGGGTATTGTGGTCTGTTCACATTAAATTTGGATGAATCAACCAATCAGCATAGCCATGTCATCAAATTAGTGGCGTGACAGTCATTAAATGGAAAGAGGAACGAAATTTTAAATAATTAAACTGGTAATTTGCCATAATTAACGATTACAGGAAACAATTTTTGAATGACCTCTAATTACAGAGACGAAAGACATGTTAAAACCTAAAAAATATAACCAAATTAAATATTATAATTATTTTAAACAACTAAAATTTGAATCGTTAAACCGAACCACATTGGTAGTTCACGAATTGAACTAGTTCAGTTTAACTTTCATATACATAACAACACAGATGAAGGAAAATATCTCATGGATATTCAATATCTATTATACCCCTTCAAAAAATAAATAAAGAGCTTGATATGATAGATATGATATATTAATCATGAGAGATGAAGAAAGAGATAGAGAGAAAATAAAATCTTAAATAATAAGAAAATCAAAGATGTACACGTATCATTGTTGTTGTATAAACTTGGGCTATTATCATTGAAGTAAATCTAAGTTTCCCTTTTACAATTTCATCTCTTGCATTGTATCTAGGGGTGTTCAAAACCAAACCAACTCAAACCGAAACCGCAAAAAACTGCATTTGGTTCGGATGTATTCGGATCATTTTCTTGCTCAACCGCATGGTTTGGTTTGGTTTGCGGTTTTCATTTTACCAACAGAACCAAACCAAACCAAACCGCAACATAAAAAAAATGTTAATTAAACTTATCTCACCTAGACCAATACTCATATAAATTCAATGAAACCTTTTATAAAATGTCATATTCTCTCTCTTGTTAGATTCCTTCTTTGCTTTTTATTTAAAAAACTTATTTATATGCTACTTGAAATTTTAGAGAATAATAAAATCTTAGTCTTTTGCATTTCTTACATAATAGGATTACGTTTTGTCCATGTTTTTAATTTGGTCTATGTTGTTGGAAACATTGTAAAATGAAAATGAAATTGTAATATTTGATGAAATTTAAAACATTGCTGAAAATATGTTATGTTTCGGCTTTTTAACTTGATTTTAATGTTGGAAACAAAAAATTGTATCGTCTAAAAAAACTGCACCAACCAATCCAACCCAAACCGCATTGGTTTGGTTTGGTTCAGATTTTATTTTTAAAGTCAACCGAACCAAACCAAACCGCATGCTTTTTTATATTGCGGTTCGGATAACTTTTATCCTCAAAACCGAACCAAACTGCACCGCAAACACCCCCAATTGTTTCCTCGTTGATGTTGATTTTTCATCCCCTTGCTAATTAGTAGTTAGTAGGTATAACTTATATTCAAAGTTGAACTAAATAATCCCAAACCTGACAGTCAAACTCAACCCAAAACTATCATTCCCCCTTAGTATACCTTCCTTCTGTATCCTCCCATACACATCGAAACAATTTCTAGAGCCGGCTTCTCCCTTTTAACATTCTCAATCTTTAGTTTATCAATTATAACAATATGAATAACAAACAACAAAGCTGTATTGCCTAGTAGAAGTGAATCCATCCATGGCATTGGTGGTAGAGTGGTACGACTTTGTGTGTTTTGCAATTGTTGGAGTGTCCATCCTAGGTGCCTTATGGGTTCTGTGGACAAACGAAGGGTCCTCGGCCTCTCAAAGCGATTCTAACATCTTTGTTGAAAGCCTTCTGGTGGCTAATTCACCTTCGTCGGACAATAGAGTGGCCATAGGTCATGTGAGTACCTCCCAGCTATGGACCAGCTGTTGGCGAGGAGTGCACCCTCTTGTGCTGTTAGCTACGCGTTTGTTTTCTTTTGTCAGCCTGGCCGTGCTATTATACTTGGATATTCATGAGTACGATGCAAGTATTTTTTACTACTATACAGAGTAAGCCCTCTTTCCTTCCGGTAATTCCTTGGCACTTTCATGATTCTTGTTCTTTGACCATTTGAACGTGTTGCCTTTATTTTTATGCAGATGGACTTTCGCGTTAGTAATGATATACTTTGCGGTGAGTGATCATCTCGATTTTTTCACATTAGGTGTATTCGTACTAGTAACATAATTCGCTACAATACTCAGGAACCAAAATGAATTACGATTTACTAACCATGTTACTATGGTTATATTACCATGTACGCGCTTGTATTGTTTTTGGAATGCAGTTGGGGACAACAGTATCTGCATACGGATGTTGGAAGGTCTTGAACAAACCTTCCCCGCTTCAAAATGGGGAAATGACAGAGTTTCTGAGAAGGGATTTGGAAAGCAAAGGTTCCATCTTCACGTTTCAAAGCCGCTATGCTGAAGAGGAGTTTGAACAAACAGCAGGATTCTGGGGTTACCTCATGCAAATTACATTTCAGGTTAAGTTTCTTCTGGAACATTAATTATGATGAATATTTGTATTGTGGAAAACCCAAGTCCCACATCGGATAGATAAGACTCTTGAGAAGAGTTTATAAAGAGGAGGCAATCCTCACCTTACAAGCCGGTTTTGTGAGGTTGAGTTGGGCTACAAATTTCAACAATTTGTTTTCTAATTTGTCACCAATATTCTAATCCAGTTGAACACTTGAACTAAAATTCTGCATTTGGCAGACTAGTGCAGGTGCTGTCATCTTAACAGATATTGTCTTCTGGTGCGTTATTGTCCCATTTTTATCCATTTCTCGTTTTAAGCTAAACATGGTATGTGCACTTCTTCAATATATCGCATATTTTTTTGTTTATTCTGTTCCCCTCATGTTCTGTCCGTATATACCACTCAAAGTCTCAAACAAATTCTTAGTAATTTACCTAATAATATGATGAAATTGAACAAATATTTGCATGATAGATTGATAACTGATCTTTGGAACTTGGAAGTATCATTGATTATTGTTGGTCTGTACTTGATGACAGTTGATGGGTTGCATGCATACCTTGAACGCCATTTTTCTTCTTTTGGATACCATGCTGAACAATCTCGTAAGTAACACACACACACACACTCACTAGAACATAAAACTATGCACCAATTTTATAGAACACTGAGGCACATGTAATTAATGGTTTCAATTTATTGCATGTATATGTGTTCTTTTTCAGCCTTTTCCGTGGTTTAGAATAGCATATTTTGTGCTCTGGAGCTGCTCCTACGTTATTTTCCAATGGGTTATCCACGCTTGTGGTTCCACATGGTAAGATGTAAATGTAATGTAAATGTGTTTTTACCTTCTTTGCATCATCATCAGCAGCTAAAACTTTCTTCCTCTAACAGGTGGCCATACCCATTTCTTGAGCTTAATATTCCATGGGCTCCCTTATGGTAAGATATACTATTAACACTAGAAATGCCATGTCTTCTCCAACTTTCTTTCTATACCAAATACTTATTATTCTCACTAATGCATCTTGTCTACAGGTATATCTGCATGGCGCTAGTTCACATACCTTGCTACGGCATCTATTCATTGATAGTGAAAACCAAAATCATTATTCTTCACAGATTCTTCCCTCGTGGATTCGTGAGGTCATACTAATTGGGTTATCGCTATAATATTAAATTGTAATCGAGGTTAAGCTGCGAACTTCTATATTGCAGTTACATGTGGTTTCAATTGTGGTTGTGATGTCTTTTGATAGACATGAAAAACTGTTATATTGAGGTTGCTGCCAGCAATTTAAAACCATTGTCGGCATCTGAAATAGTAGAAATCTATAAATGGCTTGTTCACATAGCATTCGGGTTCATAGTTCATACAAGTATTTCCTGTAAATGTGTTCTTGCGATAGGACTAGTTCTACTGCTAATTTTGAATGGTTTTTATACTTACGAAATTTTCAGATCAAATCACATTAATTTAACAATGAAAAGAAGGGCAGGTTTGAGTAGAACAACCAATTTTGATAATTTTGCTTTTCAACAAGATTTTCATTGAAGAATGAAGATACCAAGTACACAACAAAACCTGCTCAACTACTTGCAAGTTGACTATCATATTTAATCAACGCACATGTTTACTTTCATCAAGGTTTTACTTTTAAAATATAATTTGAATAATTTTGGATAGACACTTTTTTTCTTTTATAACCGCATACAATTTGAAGAGGTCAGCTGAATAATAGTCATCAAATAATAAACAAATTTGTAAGCTGTAAGCAGTAAATTTTGAAATGATCCAATCCAGCATATATAATTCAAAGAGTAATTCACTATTTTTTCACGTTTTATTACACTGGATTGCACATATACACCTGAATTGATGAAGAGTATATGCGGTCTCACAAATAAAGAATGATTCCAAAACAATATCAATGAATTGATGAAAAAAAGAAGAAGCTATCTTTGCATCCATGAACAAATTTTTCGAAGATCAAGAGGCTGCTGCAGTTAATTATAATTAATTAACAATGCTGCAGCGCTCCCTAATCTCGCCTTCAGAAGCTGTCAGCACATCTAAGGAGCCCATATGCACCATGGCTTTGGCAAATTTCACATTCCAGATTGCAGCATGTCTGGCATTTTTTAACACCATTCTCCTAGTTAAGCCACTATTAAGCAATGTTTGATCCGAAGTTAATAGACCGCGGTTATTCTTCAACCTCTTATAGTACATGCTGTCCAAATCATTAGGCGTGGAACCATCAAGCACCACCGTTGGGTTTATGCTCTGTGACTGTGGTGGTGGACACTTAGATTTCAACAACCTAGCAAAGTTAGGGTCCATAGAAGGATCTTGAGGAAAAGTTGAATTGAAAGAGTATAATCGGTTTGAGAAAGAAGAACAACGTGAGACACCAATAGAATGAGCACCAGAAAGTGTAACCATCTCATCTGCTGACAAACCTTTTCTATCAAAATTATCGATAAGTTGCTCCGCGTTGAAATTTGGTGGTGGTAGATTTTGTGTGACTTCGTCAAAGATAGATACTCGACCATCTCTGCGGCCCGATGGTACTGAGTAGTCTATCCTGCCGCCACTAACTTTGCGAGTACTGTCTCGAGCCGCGAAAGCAAGAATGTCTGCACAGGACACCGTTTTAGGACATGCCGCCTCTATTTGTGCCTTAGCCTCATTTATTACTTCAAAGCCACGTAAACTTGGATTGTTTGCAGGATGGTCTCTCTCAGATCGAATACCTGGTATGGAATCTAATAAAACAGAACCATCGCATCCTCTGACAAAGCAATCATGAAAATGCATTCTAATCAAACCAGCAGCAATGCCTGGGTTGAGTGACACAGCTTTGTTTACAGCTCTTCTAACAATTGCCTCCGCGGATGGACATGATGTCCTATAGAAGCCAAACTTCAAAGATGTCGATGATGCCAATGTTGTTGAAACTGAGAGAAGAACTACAACCAAGGTAGCTATAGAGGGTATTGCATGCATTCTAACCATTGCTAATTTGTAGGATATGTTCTATCTCTCAATTGAAGTAGTAGATATATGTATTTTGATTTTTCAGTATTAATCTGCCAAGTAGTGTGAGTGGAAAAGGAAGAGAATGGTGTGCAAGTATGTATATATGCTGTTGGATACTAATTAAGGTTGAGGTGAAGAACATATGCCTCATCATGAGTGTATATATAGGTTGGAAAATATATGAAAGGGAGGTGGTGAGATTAGGTCTTACTTTGGAAACAAAAACGTGTTTGGCTGTAGCCTTCAATGTTAAACAAAATTTGAAGTAATCTACTTTTGAACACTTCTTGCTCAGTCTGGATGCTATGCCTATGCTTATAATTAGATGGACATAGAATATATATCATATATTAATCAAGCAATTGGGGAAAGAGTGTGACTATTTGCTGCTAAACACCCACTTCGTCACACAAACATTCTTACAAGAAACATAGTGGCTTATTATGATTACCAGGTCGTTCTGCTTTTATATTTAACAAATATGCCGACTTATGTGCGTTAAAGCACATAGTTGTGAGTTGTCATCGTACCGTGTGCAAGTCCGTATCATGTAGGGCCACATCAATGGAGAATGCAATTTAAACTATATGCTTGTTCATTAGCATTGATAATTGAGATGAGAAATAATATTTGTATAACTATTTTGAAACAATTCTTGGACAACTATCTCGCTCGTATATTTTTATTGTGTTTAATCTTTATCTACTTTTTTTTCTCTCTATTGTTTTTAACCAATAAGAAAAGAGAAAAGGAGTAGTGATATTTGAACAACCATTTTTGACAACTATCATGACAACTTCTTTTTCCTCTCTTTCTATTGGTCAAAAAATGGAGAGAGAGAAAGGAAGAGAGAGAATAAAAACATAATGTGAGTATGAAAGAGAGAGTTGTCAAAAAATTGTCACAAATGGTTTTCTCAAAGAAAAATAAGATTGTCTTAAAAGTTGTCACAAAATGGATGCGCAAAACACAAACATTGTGACATTGTGATTGGTCAATGTCACCCAAGTGCTACCCTGTGCAAATAACATTATTCAATTGAGAAATGGTAGAAACACTCATTTTCTAACACTCTCTAATACTCACTCTCATATCGGGCGAAATACATGTGAATCTCACTACTCTAGGAGACCCATTTCCAAACTAACATGAATTTCAAGAGAGTGTGGGTTAGAAAGAGTGTCCATATCATTCATCTTAATACTTTGGTTTTCTCAAAGTGTTGAATTTGGTTTAGATAACATTATAAACATAATTAGCGTGGAAGTTAAATATATTGTCATTGTAAGGTTCTTTTTAATAATGATTTTCTTAAGTAGTAGTACTGTCTTTAAGGCCTATTATGTTTCTCTCTAAAAAAAAGGCTTATTATGTTTCATAACTACATACAAACCTACCTGAGTTACTAACCAAAACTATGGGACCAGGATTCACTACCTTTGAATCCCCTACCTGTCATGTCATGTTAAAATAGTGTTATAGTCTTTGGATTATCAATTGAAAAACCTAATTCGTATGCTCAGCAAAATTAGATAAAAATAAAGTAATTGTTTTTTAAGTAAGGTAATATTGTGTCTAATTCTCTTGAGGTAAAATAAGATAATTTCATTTCATCAAGGAGGAAGTGTTGAATACAAAGAGGAGGAGAATGATAAAACTTGAGACTAGACTCTAATATGAAAGTTCTAGCTATACTTTGAGTGACCATATTTGTTTCCCTCTTAATAAAAAAACATTGGTGGCTGTAATGTATTTCATAAGCTCGTCTAGTAATGACCGACCGAGTTAATAGCTTGCACAACCATGTCGCAATCAGATTAAAAAATGACATGATTCATCCCAATGAGAACACAAGGTACAAGCTAGTTTTGCCATGAGAATAAAGAGGGAATGGAGGATTGTGTTGAAGGTGAGTAAGTATTCTCAAATTTAATGAAATTCGACATGCGCGAAAAAGATATGTTAGATGGCTCAAAACACCAAATGCCTTTTGAGTGATAGATGAAACATTCAAACCATTTATATCATAGTTATATGGTTGATGTATTTGGCGACTATAGCTTCAGTAAATTAGATGAATCCGATATATGGCATCCAGTTGCAAGTATAAATAAGAGACGACAGACATTTGTTTCGAATTTTCTTAGTTGAACAAGCGAAAAGAAGCTAAGAATACATGCCAGAATGTAGTGAAGAAAATGAAAACTACTCATATTCTTTGTTATATTAATCAACAAGGATGTAGCAATTATATTTTGCACATTATAAGGAAGAGTTCTCTCTCAAAAAAAAAAAGTAAGAGCAGTTTCCTATACACCCAAATGGTTCAATGTTATACATAGCATTTGAATAATTGGTGGAACCATACAACAAATATTTACAAGGTTTCAGATACAAGAAGGTAGTAGTACATCACAAGTGAAGAGAGTTTATTTAATAGTTGAAATTATGTACAGGATCCGAATGTTTTCTCAGTGCTATAATACAGGTAAAGAAATCCATCCTCATCCTTGAATGATCTATAAACAGAATCCATCATACTAGCTGCAATAACAATCACAAACACAAAAACAATAAGAGAAAGATAGAATATTTTTTTTGATTAAGATTAGTATAATGCAAGTTTATTACCAGTTTGAGGTAAGGTATTGTTGACAAATACAAAGAGAGCTTTTCCAGCTGGTAAATTAAGTCTGGAACTCAAAATATGAATGAAATGTCCAACTGACAAGTCCCGTGGAACAAGATATCTATAACAAATGATTAAATTACGAAGTAAGTTATTATAATTACAACTTATGCATTTATTTATCTAACTCAAATTTGATTTATAGTCTTACTTTTTCTTCTCCAAATTAGGGAGATCGCATTTAGTATACTTTTCCACAATCACCTGAAGAATAAGAAAGATTATTCAACAATTGAAATTAAATTAGGGGAATAATACGAAAATCAATGATTGATGGGACTTACGGGGATTCGATCGGGGTATTTGGCAATAATATCACGCGATTCTTCAAGCCTTCGTTCTACACAGGCGAAAACAATTATCTTAGAATTGATCAATAAATTAGATAGATAAAATATTAAAAAGGGATGAAGAATTAAATGTACCGAAAGTAAACTCGTTCTGGAAAAAAGAACCTCCTCCCATGGTTGTGAATTTTGTTCTTCTAAGTTTTGTGTAATTTTAATGCAACACGGTACTTTGGTCAAGACAAGATACGTTATTTTAGATGATGATTCATGTGGATAAGGACAACAAGGATATTATATTCTATTATATTGTAATTTTTGGAAGATATGTCAACAAGCGGGGATAGCTCAGTTGGGAGAGCGTCAGACTGAAGATCTGAAGGTCGCGTGTTCGATCCACGCTCACCGCACAATTTGCTTTTTTTAAAAAAAAAAATTATTTTAACCTTTTTGGACAGGATTTTTGGGTCTTTATTTTTCTTTTCAAAGCATCATTTTTATTTGGTTTCTCAAACTCAAAGAAACTGTTTCTTCCCATTCCAAACATATCAGACACTCTTCTGTAGAAAAAATTTGTGATAATTTTAATATTGAAAGTTGAAACCAAACTGCCATTAACCACTACATTCTCCATTTCAATTTAATTACCATTTAAATGACAGTTATCATTCAAAGACAAGTACTCCATTCAAATATTATATAAATGTGTATAGAAGGATAACAAATATGCAAATAATATATGCACAATTTAGCCAATACAAAGAAAAGAACCAGTCCTAAATCTTTGTCATTCAGTTTATGAACGCATCCATACATGACCTATATCAAGTTTTATTAGTTCAAAGTCAATGAACCTTAGCTTGTTCCGAAACCCAATGATTCCCATCTGAACGGTCGGAACATGTACATAACTTCAGGTTAGCTCTTTAACCATTTGAAACACTCCAGAAACGTGGTGGCGCTGGCAAAGAGTGGCATATGGTGGTTATGGTTTGGTTGGCCTGGCCTCTAAGAGCAAGTAACGTCGGTGTTGCTAATTAAGACAATTTCCTTCCTTGACCAAATTTGAGAAACATGATCCTTCCTTGTATAAATCATTGATTATATTTATGATTTTGTTGATTTCTTTTCTTAATAAGTTTCTCTTTTTGTGGGCAAGATTTGAAGCTTCCTGAGGGAATTCCAATCCTCCATATTAACCTAGTGATCTTGCGATTCTTAGTCCATTGACACCGAAGATAAATAAATCTCCAACATCTTGAATTTTGCTTTCTTACGTAAATTAAAGTCACAACCAGCGTTTCCTTCCATGGTTGAGACAATTGGTCCCATTATGGAATTTCCAATGGAGTCCCACATCGGAAGCTTTTAAACAATAAAAAGAAGGGTTGGTATATAAAATGCAGCGTGTATGAGTGTATCTTTAAATTTGTATTATTTGGAACCCGAATTGGTTACAAATCAATTTTTACGTTGTTTCCATGCTCAGTTAAAATTTGAAGTGAGCAGTTCACGAATAGGTTTGTTGTAAAGAGGCACTCCAGTCATTCATAGTTGTATTAATTGCTGTAGTTCTATTAATCACAAACCAACAATTCGTGCAAAACATTAGTGCAAGGGATTATTCTTATGTTATTATTGTTCCCTTATCTTATTATTGTAGGCTGTTTGTTAATGTTGAGATTATTTATTTTTAATTTTAGTTATTATTTTTAGCTAGACAAGATAAAGGAATATTGTTCATCAAGTAATTAGACTCAAGTGTTAATGAGTTCCACCTAAGAGGAATTGTTCAGGACAACCTGAGTTCAATTACCAGATGGGACAAGTCATGGTCAGACTTTACTTACATTTCGTTGAACTCTCGATTATCAGGTCATGTTTCTCCTATTTTCGTTGAACTCTGAACTTTGTACATGCACACCTTGGATTTTCGGAAATTTCATGTAGCACAGTAGGCAAATTGCATTTTGCACACCCTGGTCAAACATCTTTGTACCTTGACAATTGAGTAGTAGCACTGACGACTCTCATCTCTCGGGACAACATCTCTCGTGATGTTTAGCATTTTTCATTTATTTGTTGTTGTTTATGCTTGACATTATGTGATTTTTTCTGCTTTGATATTATGTGATTTTTTTCTCTCAATAAAAGTTAAATATATATAATTTAAATCATGAAATAATTTATATAAAATATAAATAGGGTAATGATAATTGAAGACAATTATTTTTCAAACGCTTATTCAACATCTCATTTTCTCAGGATGATTCTTAACCATTGTAACTTTTTATTTCTAATAAAGATGTTTCTGATTTTTGTACTGCTTGTTGTATGGGTAAGGCACACAGATTACACTCCCCTGACTCACACACAGTATACACACATCCTCTTGAACTTGTTTTCAATGATCTTTGGGGTCCCTCACCAAATTCCTCCACTTTGGGATATAATTACTATATCACTTTTGTTGATGCTTTTTCCAGATTCACCTGGATTTATTTGTTAAAATCCAAATCATAAGCCTTTATAGTTTTTAAGAAATTTAAAGTTATGGCTGAGTTACAGTTTGGTCATCCTCTCAAGGCCTTACAAACTGATTGGGGAGGTGAATTTCGTCCCTTTACTTCCTTTTTGAAAGACTTAGGAATCAGTCATAGGCTCATCTGCCCCCACACTCACCATCAAAATGGTGTTGTGGAACGGAAAAATAGGCATATAGTAGAACTTGGCCTCACCTTGTTAAGTCATGTGTCTCTTCCTCTTTCTTATTGGGACTATGTTTTTCTCACAGCTGTCTATCTCATTAATAGACTTCCCACCTTAGCTTTAAACTTTCAAGTTCCTTATACTATTTTGTTCAAACAAAATCCAGATTACTAATTTCTTAAAGTGTTTGGTTGTGCCTGTTTTCCGCTTCTTCGACCCTACAATACTCACAAGTTAGACTATAGATCTCAGGAGTGCTTGTTTCTTGGTTATTCTCCCTCACACAAGGGTTACAGGTGTCTATCCCCTACTGGCAGATTATTTATATCCAAAGATGTTTTGTTCAATGAAACAAAATTTTCCTATGCCACTTTTTTTTTCTAAATCCCCTTGTGAGCCTCACACCTCTGCTTCCTCCACACATATTTCTCTACCTCCTCTTCCTACATTTATGAATGATCCTTCTCCTGAACAATCTTTAGTTTCAAATACCCCACCTTCCTCACCTATACCACCATCTCCTTCAGATGCACCCATCTCTCCTGCATCTGATTCTCCTCCATCCTCTACTCCCACACTAGTGTCTAACTCCCCTGTTTCTGATGAGTCCTCTTCTGCCTCTTCACCACCTATTCCTGCAAACGTTGTCCCTCTTCCCCAAAAACTTGTTAATAATCATGTTAAGAGGTTCAGGTTTTGTGCAACCAAAGCGGCAACCTATTTTATTACTCACTCATTCTGAACCTAAGACTGTTAAGCAGACCCTCTTTGATTCTAATTGGCATGCTGCCATGAAAGATGAGTTTGAAGCACTCCAAAAGAATCACACTTGGGACTTAGTTCCTCTTCCTCCTAATAGGACTGCCATTGGCTACAAGTGGGTCTTCAGAATTAAGGAAAATGCAGATGGTGTTGAGGCAAAATCCCTAATTAATTTTAAAGATAATAAACCAATATGATTAAAGAATTAATGGACTTTGATTAATTCCTTGGTATTTAACTTGT
>Ga0315914_1006846_pt1 | contig 15996 bp, 8 predicted proteins | sample MpolenodulesMG_FD_203920 | JGI IMG/M metagenome (GOLD analysis project Ga0315914, IMG submission 203920) | Medicago polymorpha root nodule microbial communities from Los Angeles, California, United States - elongated nodules | ecosystem: Host-associated > Plants > Roots > Nodule | place: USA... | reverse complement strand
ACCAACGAATCTCTTGTTCACGAGAAGAGATACGGAAAAATGAGAGAAATTAGGGTTTATTGTTGAAGGTTAATTTTGTGTAACTCTTGTATCCCTTTGTAAGAATCTCTTTGATAGTGGATTGGAGAGTTGCTCTCTCCCCTAGACGTATGTCAAATTTTGGCTAAGTTGGATAAACAAATATCAACCTATTCTTCTTCTTCGTCTTCCCCTTTATCTTATTTTATTGTGTCCCGTCACTTTGGTTTGGTTGTTGCTAATCTTACTCCACACGTCAAAATATTGGTTTGGGTTTTGTACGAATTCACAACACTCTAGATGTAACTCTTCCTCTCTTGGCTAAATTATTACTTGTTCACATTTCAAATGCCATCGACCAACTATTCTTTTGTATCCTCGATCTTTTGATCTAAGTTACCAAAAAAGTGGTTCGGATTCCATGCACTCTCTTTGTTTTTGTTTTAGAATCTTTCAATTTCTCCTTCAATACAAAAGTACCTCACCCCTCGACCTTTATAAATGTCCATTGCTTTCTAACAAGCTCCGGAAAACCTTATTTTCATTCCATCCCGCTAATTAGTATCTTCTGCCAATTGTTTCTTATCACCATGATCATTGATCATGACAGGATCTTTCATTTCTAGTAGACATAGAAGTGGGGATAAAAATCTAAGAAAAAATTATTAAGGGACAAGTCATCTCCAATAGAGATTCGTTATATAATGATATGAACGGCCAAAATGTTGAGAATATAATAAGAGGAGTTTACTGGTTTAATGCACTATATCACATGAGATTATTCATGTACTATATGCTTAAACTCAGTTAGTTTGAGAGTTGTTAACAAAAAAATTGTTTCGTTAACCCTCTCTATATATAAAATATAAATATGACATAATGTTTTCTTTTAAGTGGCTAGACCAAAGATAGACAAATCTATCTAGCTGGATAATATACACACATAAGTACTATTAGGGTTTAGATATGAGCAATAGCAAATCAGAAAAAGAGCATTGTTCATAGGAAACTTAATTGATGATATAAGAATATAAGATCAATTTGGATTTACAAGATTGATGAGAATTAAAAATTAAATTATTATCAATTTGTTTCTTATACTATGCAGATTAACTAACTTCAGTAGTTTTTTTCTTTTGGTTTGAAATCGAAAAATTGACATTCTGTTATTTATAAAAATCCCTCTCAGACCAAAGTGCAACGGCTAATACAAATGAAGAGGGTTAGGATGTCATTCATAATAAGTAAAACAACTTCCATTAGAGGTATAAATGGCATGGTGATGATTGGGGTGGGAGAGTGAATCAATGGAGTGATAAAGAGATCAAGAATTCGATGGCCGCGCTCGACATAAAAATTTAATTATACTCACATTGGCTGTTTTAAAAAAAAGTTAACTTATGTTACTCCTAACAAGAAACGTTTCCATGATGCTTTACATGGTCTACAATCTCTCCCACACTGGACTCCTATTAGAAAAAAAAATGTCATCGTTCTTCATCTTCCAAACCTAGTCTCAAATCAATGTCAACCCTTTCTAATCATTCCTATTGAAAGAGAATGTATTGACAAATATCAAATTGTTTCCTTCTATAGTTTTGGGTGTGAGTATTTTGAAATTTCTTATCACTTCACTTCTAATGTAATAGACTAATCTATGACAACCAAAATAGACAGTCTTATATCTCCAATGTAAAATATCAATTTGTTTCATAATTTACATCCATTAAAAACTTGAACAACACCTATCCTATACTCAAAAAACAACAGTGATTGAAATGAGAAAAAATAACAAAAACTATGCTCTTATAGTGGCCAAATGAAACTATGTTGGAACACATGGAGTGTTATGGTGTGAATTAAAAAAAATTATAATGTCAACTTTCTCAATTAGTGCTCATTTATGATGCGAGATCAAGCCATTGATTTTCTAACGGTCAACTAATCATAGCCATTGGATTTGTAATTTATCTTTGGCTCTTCACCTATAAATTGAGCTCCTCTCCCTCACTTCTATTCACACCAAAAGTTCTCTTGAGTTGTCAAAGAACTTTTCTCTCTTCTCCCTCCTTTAGCTTGTGTTGACGAGTTATTATTTTCTTCTCCCTCTTTTTCTGTCCCTTCGGATTTAAAGAGTGTTCTTAAGGTCATAGTCCTTTCGGTTTATAATGTCCAACAAACTATAAATTGATTACCACAAATTTTTTACAATATTCTAAATCAGTATTAATTTCCCCATCTTTCTGTTTGTGCATCTTTAATTTGTAGTTTTTGTACTTTGCATATTGGGGACAATGCATGCGTGGACTGCAATATAATGCAGCTCAATTATCCAGAAGAAAACATTTCTTACACTCTTTTATATTAAAGTTTGATTTTACTACAACATTTTACAGGTTTACTTAATTATATTATTAACTAATGTTTCGAAAACTTCAAAAACAAAAGGTAAGTAATTACATTCTCGTGACCGTGTTCAATGCAAAAAAATGTTCCAAAACTATACTGTAGTTCAATACCTTAATCTAGACATGTATATACTAATATTTATCGTACAATATGAGATTTTGTGCCACTTTAAACTACTACATAATATATTGTCCTATGTTCGAAAGTGGTAGAGTGAAAATGTGAAATTAATTACAAGCTTATAGGTATGTGTGGTTATGCATATAGACCGAGGAAGACCAAGAGAAGATTTTCTCATCCACATTTTAGAAGTTATTAATCATATATTATACTATAGTTCTAGATCACATATTTCCTTATGAAATGGTAATCGAGGTGCATTTTGATAACAATCATGAAGAGAAACAAATACATATTTTTTGTTATATGATCATCCATGATCGTCCCAATCAAATAAGGGGGGAAATCATAAGAAATTAATGTCATACAAAAACTCCATAAGAAATTAAACGAACCATGAAATAGTACATAAGAACAATCACAACTAACATACGCATATCTTGCAACATATATAGTATATTTATTTAATTTTATTTTCAGCTTTTATTTAAGAGATTTATCTTTTTCTTCCGGTAAATAAAAAAGCGGTAATTTCAAAGACAACTAAAAGTTAAGATTTCATTCAGATCACTAAGTTTACAAATCAAAAAATGGACATCAATTAATTAAAACAAAAGGAGAAGGAGAGATTTAGATAATTAGAATTGGTATGGTACCTAGTGCTTGAATAATCATAAAGCTTTCCAGTGCTGGAAAAGACAATCAATCCAACTTCAGCATCACAAAGAATGGATAACTCTTTTGCTTTCTTCAACAATCCATTTCTTCTTTTTGAGAAAGTCACTTGCCTGCTTGTTGAATTGTCAATCCTTCTAATTGCAATCTTTCCTCTTCCCATCTTATTATTTTATCCAAATATACCTTTCAAAAAAAAAATCTCAAAATAAATATTAGGGTTTCTTTCACACCTACTAGATCAGCCAGCATATACTCTTCTGATTAAGATCGTTAAGAACCAAGGGAACACAAATTGACTAATATGGTGGGTTGATAAAATTAAATCTTTTAGAAAATACACAAACAAAAAAGAGGAAAAAATTGGGAAAATAAAAATCCAATTAATAGTGACTTACTTGTAAATTATAGGTGTGAGTATTAAGGAGAAAAGGAAGCACAGAAGTAGAAGATGGAGAAGCTTGACAAAACCTTTTTTAGATGTTCGTATATAGATTCGTAGAAGAGGTATGTGATGCAATTTTATTCTTTATATGGAAAGACCGAAGAGCTTTAGGACAAAGGTCACTACCACAATTATATATATTTTATTTTATTTTCTATTTATGGGTACCCAATAAAAAATGAGAGGTAATAAGTGTTTTTGTCACGAAAAACTATTAAAATGTTTTTTGACTAAGAATAACTACTATTAAGTTTTTGACAAAAGAATAACTATTAATTAATTAAAAAAATTAACATAATTAATTCAAAAACAAAACTTAAAAAATAAATCTCTATAATTGATTAATTGTCAGTAAAAAAATCACATTAACCAAGGGAAAATGAGTTAAGAGAATGAGGGTTAGACTTCCGTCATATGGTGAATCAAAATTCAAATATAAATTTATAATTAATATAAGTCGCTTATGAAATATGTTGGTATTATCTCCAATTAAGAAAATTTTGAAAGAAAAATCACCAACTTATTTTTTTGATCTTTTTATTTTATATATCTTTCATTCTTTAATTATTTTGTCAAATATTCTTGTGATTATATTCATTCCTAAGATGAAAATATATAAATAATTTAAGATTCAAACACAAGCTCCTATATATTACAACGTTTTTATCAACTGAGATGTGATCACGATCACCATTCTTCATCTTTTTAATTTATCATTGTATTCAACGGCAGATGTGGATGGTGTGAACTCAAAAAAATAAAGGTTATAATTTCTGATGTAAACAATTATTTTTGTGTGTGTGACTAATTTCTGATGCAAACCTAAAAGTGGTTTTCTAAGATTAGTGGTTTTAAGGTTTCGGCTTTTCTGGTTTACCTTAACCAAGTTTATAAGGGAAGCGCGTCGTTTACACTCTCTCATTTTGTTGATTATAATGGGCACGTTTCGAATTGAAAGAGAGAGTATCAAAAACGTAACAAATGTGCGCGTGGGTAAATATTAATCCTAGGACAACATTGGAGTCCAGGAATCGTGGGGGACCCTGAAAGTAGTAAATAATGTGCATTTCTGTGACGTATGGGGAATTGACACGTGGGTTTTCTAAAACCGAGGGCGCTTATTTTTTCCTGCTTTAAGGTTTGAGCCAAAAGCGTCAAAAACGGTTCTTCATTTTCAGTTTCACTATGTTTCACTGTTGACAATTTTGTCCTTTTCATGTAAGAAGATTAGTGGAGAATATAATGAATTATTAAGTAGGGTATTACTATTTCGTCTGCTTTTCCAGAATGGAAATCATGATTTATTTTTAAGTATTAAAGTGCATGTTGCAGAGTCTATTTGAAGGTAGGTATTACTGGTGTGATAATCTCATTACATTGTGAGAATGATTGTGTGGATTTCATACTTTATATAGTAAAAGCTTTAGCCTATATTCAATATCAAGCTTTATGCCACTAATAGTAATTACTGAAATGAAGGAACTTTTCTTTTACGAAATGGAAAAAAATTCTTTTATTGCTCATAAAGAAAAGAATAACTTCTTTAAATAACCTAAAAATCTAAGTGATCATTAAGTAAAAGTATATTAACCTTGACAAACATCATGTGACATAATTAGGGGAATGTTGATCAATAATTAAGTATGCGGTCATGAGTTTAATCTTCGCTCAATGGACACGTATGGAAAAGAATATGTTGAAAAATGTCAACTCTTTATATAGATATTGTTGAATGATTAATCTCTATACCTCTCCATTGGTGATACATTGAGCAACAAAAACAAGCTTAATTGGTGACATTTATAAGGCATGTATTAATAAAACTAGTCAAGCACAAGATGTACTTATAAACAAGCTTACACCATGCACAATAGGTTAAACAACACAAACACTAAGAACATAAACCCACACAAAATACAACCGCCCGGAACCATGGACGGATGCACATGTATTCCATTGGGGGCAGCTGCCCCGGATAAATTTTATTTTTTCCCTATATTCTATGAATAATTTTATCATTTTTTCTTCTAAAAATTAAGTGCTGTCCTTACTAAAAATTATGAAATAATTTTATTTGTGCAGGATTAAGTGTATTTTGTTAAAGATAAGTTAATGAATATTCATTTTTTAAAAGGATAAATTAATAAATATTTAGTAACATCTATATATAAAGCAATTTTTTTTGAGAAGAAAATAAAACAATTTTAAAATATGAAGACACAGAGAGAACAAGTATAGTTTATAGATATGGTATCTTCAATTTTTTGGATATAATTTTGTAATCTCAATTTTTAATTAATAATATTTATGTCATATACTTTAAAAAAAAATTAACGACGATAGCTAGTAACAAAAAATAAATATAAAATTTTTCTCTGATCCCCTAACTATCAAAAATTTATTGATAGATCAAGATAAAGATTTCACAATTCTATCTATAAATTTCTCTCGATGGTCTTTCCCTTCACTAGTCACATCCACAAACCAATAACAAATTAATGGACCCTCAACATCCACTAAATTAAATCATAGCTAGAACCTCAATCCTTAGCTTTAAGCAATTTCAAAAAAAATGATATTTTGTCAACAAAAAAGAAAATACATCTTTCTCATTTGTCAAATAGACCGACTAAACGCAAGTCAACCAAATAAAACAAAGCTTCTCACAAAAATGCTTTCTGTCATGTCTCAACCAACATGATTGTTGAGCATGAACAGAGCTCAATTTACTAAAACACTACTAATATTTGCTTTCCAATTTACTTTAAAATATCCCTAAAAAAAAATTACTTTAAAATAGAGCATATAAAGCTGTTATTTATTTTAATTTTGGCTTTGTTTTATACTCTGTCTATGTTGTTTTATCAATGTGTAGCTTTTTTTTTATGATTGAAAAATGTGTAGCTTTTTTTTTTTGGGTTACAAGTATATGTTATTCAACTCCCTCAAAAAAAAGTATATATTATTCAATTAATTACTAACAGAATGGTTAACTAAGCCATGGCTTTTAATGTTTTAAGTTACATGAATAGCAATTTTTCATTCATGATTATTACCCACAAATCCAGAAATACCATTAAATTTGATAAACTTATGCTTTGATTATCAAGAAATAAAAATATTTTGACAAATATTTTATACTAACTTTTTTTGTTAATATTACTACATTCTTCCCTAAATATAAGACAATCTTAAGTTGTCTATTTGTCTCTTTTATAATACTCATTCAAATTTTCAAATGCATTTATTATTTCTTCACCACAATACCTCTATTTTTTTTTTTTTGAAAGGAATACCCAAAAATAATATGTTAAATCTTTTTCTACAATATATAATAAATACTACAATAATCCTCCTATATAAACAAAGTTCAAACCCAATACATTGCATCTTTAGGTAGCAAGTGTGGCTATGATGGGTAGCAACCAGCAAGTATTGCTCTAGGGTGTTATTTGGTATAGTTGTAATTTATGGCTTTTGTTCTATTGTATTGGTAGGTAGAGTATAGCTTACACTTCACCCCCACACATGGGTTTAGTACTATTAAAAAGTGTACCTTATAATGTTAATTAAAATTTCTAAAAATAATAAGGTACACATTTGAATCATATTTTCTGTCAAAAAAAAATAAAATTGAATCATATTCATATTAGACACCCATTATAAGTCTGGTCTATCTATCTTACAGGAGTATATCTATATCGTTGGTTTTGCAAGTTGCCAAACAGGATCTGGCAAATGCAAGAAATCGAAAAAAACAAGAAAGAAAGAATCAAACATCGTACACGTGATGAACAGGCAATTTGTGGAAAGACTGCCTCTCTGACTAACCACAGATATAACTATGTCCTTTCATATTCGGTAATATTTCTAAAATTGGAAATATCTTCTCCATACTCATAATTTCTATTTATATCACAAAATCCATTCATATTTTTTTTAGAAACGTTGACGACACTTTTTTTTTACAGTCACACTTTTATTGCTTAAAATCAATGTGAGTTCTATCACTTTATGTAAAAATTATGTGTAAAGTGTGAGACTCACGTTATTTTTACTCAATAAAAATATAAATGTTAGAGAGTGTGTTCTTAGAATGACTATCAAAATTTGTTTTGATTAACAATAGTGGACAAAGATTGTTTGCTTTCGTCTATTTCGTGTTTCGTAGTAAATATATCATGCATTTTAAAAAAAAAAATATATTTATACAATCATTTTTTGAACAACTTTACAGACAATTATTTATTACCTCTTCTTTTGGGACAAAAAAATAAATAGAGATAGAGTGTGTGTATGAGAGAGAGTTGTCCTAAAAATCACACACACGCACGCGCGCGCACACACACAGTGGCGAAGCCCTTCATGGGCTGGTGTGGGCCACAACCCACCCCAAAAAAAAAAAGGTCTAATTTGCAAGATTTTAAACAATTTTGTGATGTTTTTTATTTTCGGCACATTCAAATCCTTGTAAATGGTATATTTGTCCACCTAGAAAAATAAAATAAAGGGGAAATTACATTGACCTCCCTCGAGGTTTAACTAAACAACACAAACACCCCCTCTATTTTTTAAAACAAACACCCACCTCCCCTCACCCACCTCCCCTCAAGTTAACACCGTTAAAGCACTGTTGTGAGAAAACACATTTATACACTTTTGACTCTTAAATTCTTAGAGTTGTGGCATAGTTTTTTGCATTTTTCCCACAGAATACCTTGAACGACATTCTTTAATTTACCTTTGAATTTCCCAGGTCGCTTTCTTTGTTAAGTTTCTTTTCCTGATAATCGGTATTTTTCAATTTTGCATACTGTGTTAGCAAGTTTTTTTCTTATTAGTTGGAAATTCCTTGATTACTTGGGTGAACCTTCATAACTCTATTGCTTTTTTTTTTATAAACGTTAGATAGGTGCTGCCATTTTTTGAGAACTGCACTCTGTCACGTGCTTAGGTCAAGATAGAAACTAAATGGTTTAAAGTGCATCCCAACATTCGTACAGATACCAATTTCATATTGACAGTCTATTTTAAATTGAAATTGAGAAAACAAAAAGTAGAACTAAGAGAGAATTTAGTGTGTGGAATAAAGGAAACAATCAACCCTAATTATTTCAAAAAATGAGGAGGTTGTGATCTACTACCCGTGGATCAAACAATGTATGTTTAAACGGGACCTAACAGTGTTAATCTATAAGGGAGGTGTTTTTCACATTAAACATTAAGCAGGGGAGGTTTGTGTCTGATTATAAAATAGAGGCGGTGTGAGTGACATTTTAACAAACTTTAAGCGAGGTAAGTGCAATTTACCCTAAAATAAATAAAAATCATAGGTCCATTTTGTGAGATTTTCAATAGTTTTAGATTTCAGCAGTTCCTAAAGTGGTTTACATGATTTTCGTCATGTCATGTGCTTGACTGGTTAGCGGAGGTTTATAGACCTTCTAATTTGTGGCCGTTTCAAACCTCCCTTATATTGTTTGTCAACTGAAAATTGTTCAAATTAACATTTATATTTTAAATAAAAAAAAGTTTCATAATTTAGCAGCTCACCCAAACTTTTTTTTTCTGGCTCCGCCACTATATATATATATATATATATATATATATATATATCATTTCTCTTTAAAAAAACCATCAAATGTGTAAATCTGAAGCATAAAATAAAAACTCAGTATTCACACAACATTTACCACAAGATTAAAGGTGTAACAATTATTGGAGCCCTCGAAAATTTTGGAAGGTTACAATATAGAGAACGAGGTTTACTTTTTTTTCGACCATTTTTATATTTTGCTTGAGCAAGTCTTTGGGAACTTATGCTCTTGATTGGTTGTAACCCACGTGATAAAGATTTCATGTGTCCAATGAGGATATCTTGTTTCCTTAAACAATCAATGGACTTGTTAATTACATGTTCAAACCGTACTAAACCCCTATTATTATTTAAGCAACGCGAGAATAAAGAAAGACGTAGGCACTACGTTTCCAACTAAGGAAAACCAGATGTCAATCATCACCACCCATTGATGGGAAGTATACCATAATTAGTCAAACACCTCAATGACATTTTACATATTAATTTAACATTTAGAAAACACAATTACTATGAATACACTCTTTCTACCATCTAACATTTTTTTTATCGAGTGAAATTCATATGTGTATCACACATTGAAAATTGATTCCACATAAAATGGTGAGATATGTTGGGTCACTAGGGGAGCCAGGGGGGCCGTCCACATCGAAGCTAGAGCAACCATACAAGCGAGAGGGACGCCGCACTCAAGTTTATGGGTCCTCTTACTTATAAGGTGTTCAACTTTTACTTTTCTATCTGATGTGGGACATATAACTCACACTTGCACAGAACATTCTCCCTCAAGTGTGAGTCCACCAATTCATGGTGCTCCCCTTCTAGTGGAAGCTCTGCTTACTTGCTTGTATCGTGGTTGTTGCTTTCTCCGCAACGGACCGACACACTTGTACCGCCGTTGCTGCTTTCTGCGTAACGGACCGACTGCCTCGGTCGTACCCTTCCTCGAATCGGGGCTCTGATACCACTGTTAGGTCATTGAGGGGAGCCAGGGGGGCCGTTCACATCGAGGCTAGAGCAACCATACAAGCGAGAGGGACACCACAATACTCTTACCCAAAACCTTAAGGCTATGAATTTATAGATCCTCTTACTTATAATGTGTTCAACCTTTACTTTTCTATCCGATGCGGGACATATAACTCACTCTTGCACACAACAAGATCCACATGAGTTTTATCAAATAAGAGTGTTAGAAAGAGTGTGTGTCATGACATATCTCTCTAACATATAATCTTATAAATTTCTTGTTAACACGTGACCTAAGGATATATGTTAAGAGTATAAGTATAAAAATTGACACACTAAATCAATGAAACAACTTATTTTCCTTGCAACTATTTTATGCTTCTAGATTGAATTAGTGTTGAGTTATTGATACGCTCTCATCGCTCTTAAGTTAGTTAATGAAAGGATTCAACATTTTCATGTTTTTGCCGCTGTTTTGTACTATGATATTTAGCAGAAACCACGTAAGAACCTGAGTGTGGAGTTGCAACATTAAGATTGTATATTCTCCGCCAATGAAGCTTGCAACTACTTTACTTGCAGATGATTTAATTTGAAAATCTCTTTCCATAAGGAGTAGTTCTTTTCTGTTTGTTTTTTTTTTCTATTATGTAAGAAAATATACGTATATATTAGTATATTAAAAATCACTTTGTTAAACAGAGACCCTTTTGTCACTTGACTCACATAAGTTTATGATCTTAAAAGAATGTCCAAGTCATAGAATATTCTGATCTATAAGTTTATATTCCAGAAAGAAATGAGTGGAAAACAAAAATGTAAAACGTAGCTTAATACCTTAATGGTCCCCATTATAAACCGTTAGATAAGACTTCACATTTCAAGATGCGATATGATAATGGTAAACAATTGTCAAAGGATTGTCCTTTATGGTTAAATAATCAATTGCTTTTAATTTATGGCTTATTATAGTACGAGGATCTTTGCAAATTGTGATTTACTATTAATCAGAGCGCGTTTGCTGGAACAATTTGTAAAGTTCTTTGGATTTGCTTCCCCCTTCTTTGAGATCCTAAAAGGATACGTTGGGCTAAACTTTTCTTTACTCTTATCCTATCAATTTACAATATAACGCTGGTACTCACCATTTTATATGTTATCCTTCCTTTCTATATAAAAAAATAAAATAAAATAAAAAATGAACTAGTGTGGAGGACCACCTCGGGAACTTTTTTGTATATTGACTATGACAAATGATATTTGAACATCTATTTTGTGATAACTTTTGCTACAACTTTCTCTCATACTCACATTATTTTTTTACTTTATCTCTTTATAGCTTTGATTTTCGTGCAATACCTATTTTTTCTTTGCAAATTATGGTTGTCCTCATACGTTCTCAATTAAAAGTTGTTCAAATAACACTCCTCATTGACTATTCAACATGTACAGCTAAGATAGTACCTTCGGTATGCTTAGTTTAACTTGATAGCTCATGTTACATGCATGAACTTCACTTTTAGCTTGATCGTTCAGGTCATGCGAGTTTCATCTTCAACATGGCAACCTCTCTCAAGTTGTTGTCCAAGTAAATATTATGGTCCTCTTAGAAGTATCTCATAACATGCCACGTGTCGTGCACAGATCGACAAGTGACGTGAGTTGCGCATGCCCTAACTCCACGTGCATTGTATGGACGAGATGTGCAAAGAAAGAGTAACTAGCTCCACGCGCTACAGTACATGTATATGCGAGTTATCTGGATCTCATAGGGTTAATCTAATAGGCATGTATATCCAAAGAAAGACCCATTATATCAAGGAAGTGAGGACTATAAAAGGAGACACCTAGAAAGCAAAAAGTGAGATTCGTTTTATCTTAAACGGTGTATTTTCATCTAAGTGATTTTAAGACTACTATTTCAATTCATCATAAGACATTTCAATAAACAACTCATATGTTTTAACTATCTTGCGACAAAAAACTCATTCTTTTGAAATACCATCAATTTAATCCATGAAATATCAATATTTCCTTAATTTAGGATTTTATAATTGACTTTATATAATTTAAGAATTACTTATTATATTTATATAACTTAGGGACTAAATCGTAGAGAAAATAATAATTTGGTGACTAAATTTATAGTTTACTCATCAAGAGGAAGTAAACATTGACTATTAATTAACGGGGTGTCAAAAAGGGTAAAGACCGATAGATTGCCCTGGTTAGTCAAACCAGGGGAGTTAACAAACTTAAGATCAATATTATTAATTTTGCACCAATAAAATTTAACCCGAAAGTTTGTTGGCATGCTGTGAATGGTGATACTTATTGATTTAATGGTAAAAATAAATCGTGCATAGTTCAACACATTTCTCACTTTTTCACCATAGAAGAGATAACCTAAGTTGTAAAAATATATATTTTCTGTGCTACTCTTTTTATTATTTGATTTTTGGTGTCGTTGTCCAGGTGGTGTAGGTGGGATGATTTAGTTTTCTGTGCTATTAATTTTCTGATTGAATCATATTGCATGATTATGACGAATCCATTAACCATAGGTGTTTCTAATCATCCAAAGTATAACGTGATTTACAACATTCTTTGTTTGATGTAGATATGGGCTTGTAGCATATTTCACATTTTGCGATAGGTAAACAAACTAGTGCTAGTAGTTGGTTTTGCAAGATTTTATTTACCTTTGACTTTATGTAGTAGGATGTTCTTTGTTATATCTTCCTGCCTGTCTACGTAACTTGTTTTGCAAACTCTACTTGGGTCTGCTTCCTTGTGTATAAGTTCATATACAATAAGCACATATTGGATAATTGTTTAATTGAATTCTTTGCCCCAAATTAAATAATATATATGTTTATGTAATAAAGAACTAAAATGAAAGAATAAATCAAAAAGAATAAATCTAAAGTTTGTTATATCTTCAGGGGGTGGAAAATACACTCGTAGTTCATTTGGTTGAACTAAAGGATTAAATGAGTTAAGGTCTAAGGTTCGAAGAAAATAACTACATAACTAGTACATATTAATTATGTATTTCAATTATTAATATTAACATTTATCATTTAAAAAAACATCTGAAATACATAATTATAGCATATGTGATTAAAGTGTAATCTTTTTATTAACATTAAGTAATTAATTATTGAAGATATAAAAAATCTTACCAGTGCATACTAATTAAATCCACAAAAATGTTTAACCTTAATGTACTAATAATGAATGTTAAGAAAAAGAAGAAGAAAAAAAAACTAGTGAGGTAATGGTTTTATTCCTTTTAAGGGGTAGTGATTGTGTAGTTTCTTTTGACTCTAGAATTTTTTTATATGTTTAAACAATGGCTCAATAGTAGAGTTAAAGATGTGAGAATGATAGGAAAAAAAAGTGAGAATGATAGAACGTGATATTTATTTGAACTTTTGTTACTCGCTAAAGGTAAGAAACCATTCCAAGAGTATCAGACTTGAATATTACCATTCCAAGTGCCTTACGTGATGCCTAAGTTTCAGATTTATTAGATAGTAATGGAGCATGGAAAAAATTGCTAGTATATTGCCACCAGAAGATGAGGAAGGAGCTGATTCTTGCAATATTATAGTAGCAGATGCGGGACAATTTTCAATTGCTGCTATGTATCAAATTCTTTGTAACTTTCAGCCGAGTGATGATAGAACTAATTGGAAGGAAATTTGGAATTTAAAGGTACCGGAAAGGGTGCGCCATTTCATTTGGATTTTGCACTACGATAGGTTACTCACCAATTACAATAAAAGTAGAATGGGTTTGGGAAGCTCAATGTGTGGCTATTGTTGTAATGTTGTAGAGGATACATTGCATGTTATGCGAGATTGTCCTCTAGCTTGTCTCTTTGGTTAAATGTAGTGCATTGGAGTGCTAGAGGTAATTTCTTTATGGGAGATTTAAAGCATTGGATTAATTTTAACATGAGTGACGAGGTCGGGTGGAATAACGAAGTGGATTGGAAGAATTATTGGGCTATAGCTTGCCATTGTTTATGGTATTGGCGTAATAAAGAGTTATATGATGACTCTTTTATGAGACCAGCTTCTCCAACTACTCATGTTTTAAAGCTTGTTAAAGATATAAAAATGCTGATAAAGTTAGTAGAGTTGTTACTAGTCCGCATCGGGAAATGGTCTTTGTTGGTTGGAAACCACCTCCGAATGGTTGGGTTAAGTTAAATTTTGATGGGTCCTGCAAGGATAATGGCATAGCCGGTTGTGGTGGTATTATCCGGGGAAGTGATGGAGAGTGGTTGGGAGGTTTCGCGAAGAGAATTGGAAAGTGTAGCGCTTACATGGCAGAGCTATGGGGAGTGTACGAAGGATTGAGGTATATCAGAAGGCTGGGATTTCAAGCTATAGAGGTGGAGGTTGATTCTTCTTTGGTGGTGAATATCCTCAACAGCAATAAGAATGGAAGTATCATGGGTAGCTCTGTAGTTGCAAAGATCTGTCGTCTTCTTCATATGGATTGTGAGGTGGTGGTGTGTCACTCTTATCGAGAAACAAATCGGTGTGCAGATGCTTTAGCTGATCTTGGATGTTCCTTGCATACAAATATTTGTTTTTATGAGTCTTGTCCGACTCAGTTTAGTCATTTGGTAATAGCTGATGCTTTGGGGGTTTTTGTCCCTCGTTTAATCTCAGTGTAGTTTTTTCTCCTTCCGAGCTTTTTAGCCCTCTTTGTAATCAAAAAAAAAAAAGAAAGGTAAGAAACCAAATTTGGATTTGGATTATGTTAAGTTAGTCACATTTAAATCGATCACCTTACAATCAAGATTGCTAAGATAATTTCAATTTTAATATAGATCTTGATTTTTATCCAAAATAACAAACTTGAAATTTTGAGCATGGAATAGTAGAGATGTAAGTAATTGTTAGCATGAAGCTGTGTCTCATGAGGTTGCGACGATACACAATTCAAATCCTTCGACTTTAGATGATGTGAAAGAAATTATTGTTATTTTTTTAAGTAATGAAATTATGAAAGTTTTATTGTTCGAGAGTTTATCTCAACTTGTTTTATCTAGATAAATTCGACTCGTAAATTCGTACGAGTTTACCTAAAATTTATAAAATTTATTATACACGTGATATATGTAAGCTAATATAAATATTGGAGATTTGTCAAAAATAAATAAAAATTGGAGATAGGTTAATAGTGCAAACTTTTTTTTTTAAAACAACAAATTTTATTTAAAAAACCAAATATCTGCTCAAGACGAACAGAGATCGGTGATTCAGAGAATAAAAACTAAAGGCGCCGTATATAGTTGAACCACCCGAAAATAAACTCCATACAAAACACCCCTACAAACCACACCTAACCCACCCTACCTTCAACATCCATGAGGACAACACTCACCAAAACAAATGTTACCACCTAAAACAGACTCTTCACGAAACGACCAGTGACAAACGATATTCATAACCACTGATGTAGCATATTTACGTATATCAAAAGTAAGTATTTATATATCGTCTCCTCAGGGACTAGTGCAATATCATGGATTGTTCGACATCGATTACCATTTTAAGTTGAAAGAGTAGTTTGTTTGTTTGTTTAAAACCTAAATATCTACGTTATAATATTAAAGCTTGAGATTGATAGGGCGTAAAGCTTGTTAGGATTAGAGTTCCTTAATCAAGCTTCACACGTAACCTAAAGATCATGCATGGATTCTAGCTTTCCTTTGATATTACCACGTATCCCTCGTCAATAT
>Ga0315914_1006843_pt1 | contig 15999 bp, 7 predicted proteins | sample MpolenodulesMG_FD_203920 | JGI IMG/M metagenome (GOLD analysis project Ga0315914, IMG submission 203920) | Medicago polymorpha root nodule microbial communities from Los Angeles, California, United States - elongated nodules | ecosystem: Host-associated > Plants > Roots > Nodule | place: USA... | reverse complement strand
TGAAGTCAGAATATTAACTTAACACTTCCAAGTAAACTACTTGAGAATTGTTTTTAAGTTTCAGGATAATTTTTAAAGGGTCACAATTCAAACCCCCCCTTCCTTGTGACTATTTTATCTACTTCAGGCAGGTCCGCTGCTTCTGGTTCTTTTGTTTTGTTATCAGGAAGTGGAAGATGGTGGTGGTTGGTTCATGATCTGATTGTTGATAATCTTAAAGCTGGTTTTCCAGAATTAAGATCTGGTTCAAAAAGTTCTATTAATTTGCGTTGATTTGTTGGATGCTGATTCAACTTTCGCCAGATGTTGCTCGAAAGGGCTAGGTGCGTCGACACTCCATGTTGGCGGTTGTCTTTTTTGTCGTACCTTAAGAAATGTATCATCTGCTGCGGTTGTTTAGTGCACCGTCGGTGGACTATGATCCAAAGTATCTTCACTCGCTTTGGACTACGATTGGATGTTTGGCCCGAAAGGGCGTTTATGGCTTGCTATTTCGTTAGGGAGCTGATGGATCTTGGATCGGTTCTGTGCTGGCAGACGATTCATACGCCTACTTGATACTCTGAACATTCACTCTGCGTCTTTTTTGCAATTCGGTTTCGTATCCATATGTGGGTGCGCTGGATTGTCTGTGGAAGGGTTGTTTAGAGTTGCTTTTATTTTACCACTTGTGCATTGATCTGATGTATCACCCATTAGGGTTTGTTTTGTGGTTTTCTGGGTCAGGTTTATGTCCCCCCAGTCTTGTACTTCCTTCTTGTTTTATTTGATCTTTATTTTGCTTTACAAAAAAAAGCATTCCATTAGAGAATTAACAGCAGAGACTAATTTTGATAACGTAGATAAAATGTGACAATTTTAAAAACATTTAATGAAATGTAGAGACTATTCTTCAAATGGGCTCAAAATATAAGGACTAAAAACATATTTAACCCTATAAATATTGATTAAAGCTTCTTTTTTTTGAATTTTTTTTTAAAAATATTTTTAAAATAAAATCAAAAAGTCTTTTATTGATCTTTTAATCAATTTTTTTAAAAAGAGTTTTTTGATTTTTTTTATGATTATTCCAATAAAAATAATGAACAAAACAATAATAAAACATAATAATTTCATTGAATGTTTTTTTTTAAAAATAAATAAATCAGGGACCAATACCAAAGTGCAGGGACTTATATAAAAAAAATACTAAAAGTGCAGGGACTAATGATATTTTTAAGTTAAAAAGTTTTTTTTTGTCTTTTAGTGTGCCACGTTAGTTTTTTTTAACAGATACTTAACAGAAGGACTAATGTCAAAAGTTTTATAAAGTCTAAGGACCAATGCCAAACAAAAAAAGTGCAGGGACCAAAACCAAAATTGGGCGAAAGTGCAGGGACTAAACACACATTTAAGCAGCGATGCTCGATCTCAGTGATGCTCTCCCGAATGTTCCAACAAGACAGAAAGAAGTCTTCAAGAAAATAAATAACAAAAAGAAAAATGGTTTCCCTCTTTCATTTTGATGCAAAAATGTTGGTTCCTTCAAAAGGTTTATTGAGGTCATAACATATCAAACTTACCCGCGGTTCATCGTGGGTAAAACGGATAATAACTTTAATTATCCACAACAAAACTGTGAGTAACTCGAAAATATAATTTATTTATTTTCACTATTTTGTTCACTAAACCCTTCAAAATGCTAATAAACCCTTCCATGATGTTGTTGTAATGTTTCCTCTTGTTGTATCGGTCTTCAATGACCTTGCCTTTACCTGATATCTCATGAGAAGAAACCCCATCTATGAATCCTCACTCGGTTCCGTGTGTATGTATTACCTCGTTTTCTCTTGTAGTGAATGAAATAGAGTTTTCATTCATTATTTTAGTATTTTACGACGGAATAGAACAAAATTTTTCATTTTAATTCTTGGAAAGTGAATGAAAAAAGGATTAATTATAACTTTGTTTTTCATTTCATTTGTTCCATTATTATATATAATTAAAATACAATAGAAGTCCAAATAATAAAAGGTTGTAGACACATTTGATATGTTGAAGTGTGGATTCGAATTCACAATTTTCCTGTTCTCCGCTTATATATGTGTTCTTGACCGGCGCAATGTCCAAGCTTGACACATACGAGACCCAAATATATATGTGGCCCAAACACCCCACACCGAGAAAAGGCCCAATCACAAGAGGGTCCAAACACAAAATATGTTGTGCCTTCATCATCATCTGACTGTCCCAGTTCACCAAGACGTCTTGACATCTACACCGCTAGTTGCATAAAAAGGTCTCTGGACCACAATTAAAGGTACACATGATCTGCCAAATTTGTTTACATCTCATATTAACTTGAGCATCAGAGTGTTTGCAATACCCGAGTTCGCATCTGGACGGTCGCCGCTCAACAAAGAACATCATTCTAATCACGCATGGGAGTTTTGTCGCTAGACTCATTAAGATAAAAAGATATATAATATGAGTCATTTGATAATTAACAATTTTAGAGGTTGGATTCCATTTTCTATACTCAAGTTGAAGGAGGGACGATATGAGAAGAGGATAGAATGAAGTCGAGCGAATCCCATCATGCCTCACTCCATTTCAGTCATTTATTAAAAGGGTCGTGCTAACCGGTGCCCCTGGGGCACTGGTTAAGCATACAAAAAAAGGAATTTATTACCATAAAAGGAAACTTTGTTGACTTATTTATGAATTAATTACACAGTTTTCAATGCAATAATTACTATATAATTTCCCTTATTAAAAACCAAACAATAAAACCTCATTTCACTACACTCCATTCTATCATATTCAATCCAAAGAAAACTTTAAAGTGAATCACTCAAATTCGTTTATCCCTTAATTAGCAGTGAACTCAATGATCAAAAGCAAAATAGTATGATTTGTGAACTCGTTACCGACACATGCACAATGTCGGTATAAAAATAAAACTTGCACAATGTCGGTATAAAAAAAACATGTACATTTTGTCACTTTGCCGAGTAGATATTTTTTTTTCTTCCATCAGGTATCTTTTGTTTTTTGTTTTTGTAAGAGAAAATTATTTTATCAGGTTAACTTCCACGATCCACAATCAATATCTTTTACTGCAACAAATGTTGATATAGTCAAAAAAATTCATTTTTCTTAAATATCCTTAAATCTTCTTCCAAAAGTTCAAGCTTAGTTTGGCATTATATTGATTAATTAATAAAGTTCATTAAATGATTCAGTGTGAACCGGTATGCGAATATATCTTACATATCTCTCTTTCAAAATTTAGACAGTGAGAGGAATTTTCTTTTGAATGTTACATGAGTGGAGGACATTTTGTTTCCATCTTAATATCATTCTTGGCGCCATCTTTGCGGAAGGGATGTCCCTACTTTTATTAGATTTTCTTCTCTCTTTTATGTTACTTTTTTTTCTTTCTAGATAAGTATAACATCATTTTAGGTTAGTTCTATTCATTCTCATTTTCATTATAATGAGGTCATTATTTTTTCATATGTGGCATAAATAGACACTGATTCAGTGGTCCCCCATGGCTAATGATTTGCGTTTTCAGCTTCTCATTCATATTTGGTGTTAACACGTAAGAACTAAGAAACCATGATGTCTACGGTGCTCGTAGTAGTTCTTAGCAGCACTTCCTTTGAGTCTGACCCTAAATTAGTTAGTTACTCAAAAGGAATGAAACCTGAAGAGACAAGAGGAAACCACAAATAACAAAAGCTTATAGTTCAAGCAATATTGTTCTGTGTGACATGTTCAAAACAACAAAATTCTTTTTTTATTTTTAACTTTTTGTTAAAGAAAAACAACATAATTCTTATTTCTTAGGTATACACCTGCACCAAAACAAATGAAATTGATCTAATGAAAATGAACTATATATGTGCGTGTTTGGAATCACTATAAGTTTAAAGAGTATATGCCTTGATTTTGTTGTGATTTAGTTCATACTATTAAAATGTAGTTTTTATTGAAATTATGATGGCATGTAATTTTATGAAAGCCACTGTGAATCAGGAAAAAATGAAATTGATTTTGTAAAATTGATATTAGAGAAAACGGACTATATGTGTGTGTTTGGATCACTATAAGTTTAAAAAGTACATTGATTTTGCTGTCATTTCGTTGAAACTTTAAAATGTAGTTTTTATCGAAATTACATTGACATGTAATTCTATAAAAACCCAATATTAATCAAAGCACGCACGTCATTGTAAAATAATTTATGATTAAATAAATTTATATGAAAATCAATTTTATAAGTATAAAATCATTTTTTTTTCTATTCCATAACGATATATCCAAATATGCAAACTTTGTTTTGAAATATTGAGCCAATGTATGTATCTATCTCTCTAAATTGAGAGTATCTAAACTCGTTTTGGAAGATGGATTCAACTTGTTTGCACTCAGAAATCGATGACTATACACGGTCATCAAACTTGAAATCGTCCGATCATAATCAAACAATTGAGATTTAATGTTTAAAATTTTATATTAGACCAAAAAAAAAACTCTTCAAACTTTGAATCATCTGATCCTTATCAAACGATTCTGAGGTGCTAACTAGAGTTGCCAGTGTGCATTAGCAACTATACCTAATTCAAATTCTTGGAAGAGAGGGGTGGGGTGGGCAGCCAAATCTTTGTGGAGTAGAAAAACTTACAAAAGATGCGCACCAAAGCCATATTGTGTAACATTTTTCACTCTTCAATCAAACCTGAAATCAGAAATGTTAAACTATTGATCAAATCAAACTTATACAAACCCTTAAACGAAAAAGTAAAATTGTAAAGACACATGAATTTTAGGGGGAAAATTGCAACCGTGATTGAAGGGAAAGAGGATAAGATTGAGAATATAGGCCATAGCCAAACCACAAGAAGACGAACATGTCCATAATGAAAAATATGTATCAAGGATTTTTTGGCCATGAAGCTAAACCCATCCTCATAAATAAAAAAATCCACTAAGATGACAGAAAATAGAAAAGGACGAACGAACTCACCATCACTACAAAAATGGAGGCAAAAACGAAATAGGAGACAAATTCATTAACAAGGATCACAAACTAAAACCTCAATCCTTCTCAACCATTTTACATCACAAATATATCCTTCATAACTTTTTCTTTCTCCACTTCTTCTTCATTTAATCTTATCTATATTATCGTAATTCGTATCCCTAATTAACATTATATGCTTCTTAATCTTAGTGCATGTTTGATATCGTAGTAGGTTTACCATAATCATATTAATACAAAGATGTTACAGAAGCTATAGAGCGTAGCTTTTGCAAAATCACGTAGGGAACAGACCGTAATACCAAAGATGTACTTAATCTTAGTGGTTCTATTGAAATAGAATTCGAATTCAAATGAGTGTAGCGTTATTGCCAGTGGTTGCCGTTGTGAATCAGATAATTTTGATCGGTGTTCCTCTGAGATTGGTAACCGCTGCGCGGCAGAGGAACATTCCTCCCAGAAGATCTCTCCATGTTTCCATGATTCACACTTTGCTGCGACATATGATGATGAACGCAGCGGTAAACCACCGGTGGCTCCGCTGTATACTTCCCACCGGTAAGGCTGCTATACGATGATGAAGACGACGTTGATGACACGGAGGATGATGAAGAGACAGATGCTGATTTTGAAAGAGACGGTAACGGAGGTTTAGAAGCCTTGTTTGAAGATCTAGGCGGAGAAATGAAGGCTTTGATCTTTAACGGTGATTGTGGCGACGCTGTACGATCATATTCTTCGATTAGGTTGATGAGATCTTCGTCGGAGGTGATGGAAACCAAAGCGTCGAGGTCTTCAGCGGGTAACTGACAGCGAAGTTGCGTCACGGATGAACTGCAGAGCTCTTCCAGCTTCAAAAGCAGTTCTGTAACAAAAACAGTTTCAAAATCAATTTCATTTTCTCAATGAAAAATTGAACTAATTATTGTAACTAACTATTACATTTAATAATACTGACCGGAAAATTGAATAGCGCGATCGACAGAGAGAACGCGAGTATGGCCACCGAGGTAACGGAGTTTGCCATCGGGGTAACGGGGGAGGATTTTGCCACCATAGCTACAGAGGAATTTGATGGTGGATTTGGGAGAACCCGAAGCGGATTCGGAGAGTCCGATCATGATAGGTTTGGAGGATGAATTATGTCTATGAGTTGAGTGAAGGAGAGAACAGAGGAAGGTGTTGTGGATTTTGGTATGGCGCCTTCAAATCTATTTGTGCTGCCATTTGTCCCTTATTTATAGGGATATTTTTCTCTAGGGATAGTACCCTACATGACGTTGCTTATTGTAGAATCTTAAATTTTGAATAAAGAAAAAGTAAATCTAATAAGTCAAAAAAGAAAATCATTTTGAAATTTCAAAAATTCAATAAACAAATTTAAATTCCAGAATTAACGTAAAATTTTTAAAAATATATTATTATGGTTAGAAAAAATTATGATTGAATATTCTGTTTTTTTGGTCGGCTAATATTCCTTTTCATTTTAGGTATACAAAGATACCTAAATTCAAAGCATGCATGACTTTTTTGTCAAAAAAAATAAAAATATACGTGACTTTGGTAACATTCCCATAGCTTTGAGATTATTCTCAATAAAAAACCGTTTTGAAAATTTATAAGAGTGCGTCTGAATTTTTTTCAAAATGTTCAAACACTCTAATCGAAGAGTATCATTTATTGACTAATACTTTTTTATCTGACTAGACGGCAACTTTGGGCCGAACTTACTAATTTGCTAGGCCGCTTCTAGGGTCTTTGGTTGTTTATTGGTAATTTTAATGTTGTACTTGAATTGCATGAGAAAACAAGGATGCCCCCCTTTTCGCGATCTCTTGTCGTGATTTTTTAGATTGGTCGGATGCAAATCTTCTCTCTCATCGACAACTATGGGTGCTCAGTTCACTTGGTAATTATGTGGTAGATTGGGTCCTGATAGCGTTACGTTCTGGTTGGATAGGGTTATTTGTAATGAAACTTGGTTGACTGTTGGTGTTATGTCTCCTCTTGTGCTTTAACTCATCATCAGTCTAATCACCACCATGTGCTTGTATGTCAAAATTTCTTTGGTTATTCATTCTCATGTGTTCAGAGAAGGTAATTGTTGTGCAAACAAACTTGTAAATCACGACCATTCAATTTAGGGTTCGAAATGGTGGGATTATTTGATGAGCTTTAATAGGCAAGACATTTTACCGAATCATTATGATCTTCCTAATTTCAATGTGCATATCATAGTTTATGATCTCATCCATTAGGATATCAATAAAAGCATCCTTAATAAAAACTCAAAGTTGTCTATTGACCGATTAAGTATCTTTTCTTCCATTACCATCATCTATAAAAATATACGACCTTTAAGTCTTGTTCATCAAGAGACAACTTTACCGATTTCAAAATGTCTAGCGTCATCTTGAATTGAATCGTGTACATATCCACATAATTCTCACAACATTGTCTCACCTTTTTTTATACCCTTCATCTTTTATAGAGTATCTATGAAATATCTTATAAGTATCAGATGAAACATTTTTTAAAAATTAAAAAACGGAATTCCTGATACTACTATGATACATATCCACGAAGTATTGATGTCATATACAGATAAGTTCCATTTTTGGAGTATTTAATCTTCGTATATGAGAGTTTGAGAGGCATATCAACTTGGCCGGAGGGGAAAAAAAGATATCTCACTACTAACTCGAGGATTAGATTCAAAGAAAGTTCAAAAGACATAAAGCCATAGGGATATCTTAAACCGCCTATTGGAGGTCAAAAACTCTAATTTTGGTGGGTTAGTAAAAGAAACATGACCTAATTACAATTTTGGTCTTCATATTTTAACTCACTCACGAAATTGGTCCTTTTATTTTAAAATCACAAGGTGTTGGTCACTCAAAGATGATGATGTGACATATTTTAATTGATGTGTCATACCATCCGATGATACGGGAGGTCACTCTTGTTGTGTTAATATATATCTTATTTTGGCTTGTTAAAAAAATAAATCCGATAATGTGGAATGATCAACGACATGAAACATTTATTATTTAATATTGGCCGAAAGAGTTAGATTGATCAAATTCTTGATTGAAAAGAGAAGATTTAAAGGCCACATGAATTCCTCCTTGAGTGAAAGCCAAGTATTTGAAGATCGATAAGGAGAGGATGGCAGAATATGAAATTTGTCATAAATATGGAATTTAACTGTAAATAATACCCCATCACATGAGTTTATATGGTGTAACTATAAGGCCACGTCTTGCTTTGCAACGATATATAGCCACAATCCAATTCATACTTAGCAATTTAGATGGAACTATATATTGTGGGTTCCACATACAGTTGGTTTGAAGGGATAATAACATTGACCCGGCGCTGAGAGATTCTTCATGGGTCTATTTCTGAGATGGCATAATGCTCTTGGATGCCATCTTTCTTTTTTAATATAATAATATATTTCTATTATATGTTAAAACAAATCTTTAATGTATATATCCATATCCTTTGTAATCATTGCAAATGACTCTTGTTATAAATAAAAAATAAAAAATGACTCTTATAATCTTGATTGTATTTTTTAACTATATTATTAGTGTGAAGTATCTACTAATATTTTAGGTGATTAATTCACGTCCAACTTATGGTGTATTGAACAAGGGAATGTGGGTTCCATTACTCATTCTGCCTGAAACATGGTTTCGGATGTGGAGGGCAACATGTTAACGAATTTTAGTCAAGCAGATTTTAGCACATCCATTCTCATGATAGACGAAAAATTCATAATATTATAAGAATTTCTACCAAAAATAATTAGATTTGAGTTTGATTTCGCTCCAATTTTTTTTTTTAAGCTCCTTTGGTTGAGATCAAAAAATTTAAGCTCTTTTGGTTAAGATCAAGTTGTGATGGGAGACAGTTTTCAAGAAAGTAATTTATTTCTCTTACGCTCTTCTTGCAATCTTTACTATCGTTTATGAGTTGGCGCCAAGTTTAACACCACAGCTTTCTAACTCATGCTTTAGGAGTATCTTTTTAAGAACTTAATCTTTTATCGTTTCCAATATTTTTCTTTTTCCTTCTTTTCTCATTTAGCAAAAATCAAAATTACTAGTGTATTGTAACCATTTTTTTTAAAGGAAGTAACCAAAAAAATCATTAGTATATTATTTGACTCAATTTCAGATGATACACATAATTATATGCTGTTATTAATTTATACATACACTAATTTTTTTTCAAAGGAAAATATGAATCGTTTTCTAGTTTTATTTCTCTTTTTGTGATGCTGCTTTATTCTTTAAAAAATGATCTTCTATAAAATACCAAAAAAAGGAAACGGAGGTAAACCAAAGATATGGTGCATAATGCGTGGAGGTGAAGAAGGGAGAGGATGCATGATTTAAACATATTTAGCGTTTCTTAATTGGAGAATGGATCATGTGGTCCTATCGATCAATGAGTGTGTACATGGTCTATACTCTATGAACTACACAATAGATTGGAGACTAACCTAGTCAATGAAAATCTTAAAATTAGCATTAAAGCTTTATTTGAAAGTTTGAAAGGGAGTGGAAGGGATGAGTTTTATGCTTTGTTTGGAAGGAAGAGGGAAGAGAAGGTTTTGTGGGTGAGAAATTTAGGAAAAAATAAAAAATATTTTATATTTTTTGCAGAGAGTAATTTTTTTAGAAAATGATAAATTAATATTTATGAATAATATATTTTTAATTTTGAAGCTCAAAGTTCATTATAACCAACACGAGACAACCAACTTTCTGGCCGTCATCTTGCTGCTTAGCATGTGGTGCCTCTAAGGGAACGAATCCCTTGAGAACATGTAATTTTTTCCCATTTTAGAGGATAATACTTAAGTTTCGGTGTCAGTCCAAATAATTTGATAAAATCACAGTTTCCATATTAAATTTTCCAACTAATGGTAATGATGAGTGTTAGATATCATAAGATGAGACTCTTGATAATGCTCTTGAATAATCTAAAATTCAACTTAGGAGATCCAACAAACAAAGGCAACCATCTATAAGATATGTTTCTGATGAGTATGTGACATTGACTAATGAGGGTGGATCTAAGTCTTTTCAAGAAACCATGGATGAGGGGAAATTGATGATGAAAAAAAAAATAGTCGCATTGGAAATTAAAACTTAACTTACATGGATCATTACGAATGTCCATGAATCAGTGGTAGATTGATTAGTTCTTGTAGTGCAGAGTTGTTCATTATGGAATCAAGATGGCAGTGGCGGAGCTAGACAAAAACGTTTGGGGTGGCCGCAATCAGTGACGGATTCAAAAATTTTGACTTGTGGGGGCAAGATTTTATATGACAAATTTTTATACATAATTTTTAGCAATGCAAAAGTGCTAAAATAATAACATTATTATTATTTAGCAAAATACTTAACATTATAAACACTATACCATTATATATTGAAAAAATTAAAGACTCGTTAACATCTACAAATTAAAATTGTTATTTACGTGTCTTTATATTTAAAAGTATGTTAAAAATCATTTAAAATTTCATTGTAGATGCATTTACACATTTGATTTTATAAGATTCATGAAAACATACTCTTTTTATAGTATAAATTTCTATTTACTAGGGGCAATCTATTAGTTTAAGAGGGGGCAATAGCTAAAATATCAAAGATTTAACGAATAATATAGAAAAAATAGTGGGGTCAACTGCCCCCAATTCACTCAATGTACATCCATCCCTGACCGCAATCAAAATAAACTAAAATATATAAATTATATTGTATACAACACGGTTAAGTTGCAATAAACATAAAATCGATTATCACAAATTTAAATTATGTAATACATAAAGTCGACCGTTAAAAAAATTAAACTACAGTTTAACAAAATGATATATAAGTCATAGTTATAGTATGTTGTATTCAATAACAACAATTTCATATATAGAATTGTGCTTGGGGTGAGAGATAGAACATAGAGAATTCCAATTTAAAACCTTTCAAACTATATCTCACATGGTATTATGGAGTCACAACACACAATACATAAAGATTTCATACATCCCTTGTTTACATCTAATGCTACATCACTCTTTCTCGGATCTGTGTCTAGAAAGGCTAATAAAAACAAACATGTGAATTGGAAGGGATCAAAAGGATAAGCATGCCATTAGTTCTATTCCATTCCATATGGAAAAAAAATCATCATTAAAGTGTCTAGCAAAGTAAAAGAAAAGAAAACACAGATTATAAGTTCTTCCACAACAAGAATTATATTGGATAGAATTGATGCAGGGAAGTTTATTTTTCATAGAATATTCCAATTTAATCTTTAGCGTAAAACCTATAATTGAAGAGTGCATCTATAGCAGGATAACTAATAGAAATATACAAACCCATGAACTGTAACATCTATAGAGAACATAAGACACAGCTAGGAGTTTCATGTGTAACCGATGAGTGCCATGGTTGTAAATTTCATATTAACCCAAGGGTAATTTGGTAATTTCCAGAAAATAATGGGGAGGCCATTGCCATCCGATGTCCTCACGTGGCTCCGTCACTGCAAGATGGATCATTAGTGTTGCGCAAACATCAAATTCACTACTCAGTCCATGCGAATTAAATCCTTTCGCTCAAAGTGTTATATGGGTGGAGACGAAGGTTTAAAGAAAGTGTGATTTCAAAACTTCTGTTAGGTAGGGTTTCTGAAAAATGATGAGCAGTGTTTACTTCAGCACAAGGGTTTTATTTGCATAACCACTCATGCGCAACGTACCTTAAAGTACACTATGTTTCCACTTAAATGAATTGTACCTTATGGTGTACCATATTGATCTGAATCAAGCTAGTGCGTTGTAAGATCTAACCATCGAATATAAAATGGTAATTTCTACTTATTTATTTCAATCTTTTATCAATTAGATCTTATTATAAGGAAAAATATTTCTAATATGGATAGGTTAAAGAAGAAATTGGGTCAGTCATTTTCCATGAAATACATGAGAGAAGCTCAACAAATTATTGAAATAACAAAATAACCCTTGTCGTGATGGATCCATAAAAAATCTTGCGCTATATATATTATTTTTCATATTCATATATTCTCTTTTTCTACGGGCATAATGACACTTGTCTTAACTTTTCAACCCATTTTTTCCTGATTCGGTCTCGAACTTTCATCACTTGATTCCTTAATCATTAGGACTTGATCAACTGCATTAATTTCCTTCACATACTTCATAGAGGAATGCTATATCAAGTGAACGAATATTTCACGAACGAGACATGTTTACAGTGAAAGAATGACTCAATTTTAAAAGGGTTAATTTGTCTTTACCCCCCTGTAATTTAAGCGAGTTCCGGTTTACCCCCTGTAAAAAAAAAGTTTAGACTCCAACCCTGTAATTTAAGATTCTTTCGTTTTAGACCCTGAGGCTATCTAACTGGACAAAATTCTGATGTGGCTCGCTGACTGTGCATATTTGATTATGTGGCACGATGACTGTATAATTAAATTTCTTTTTATTTTTTTTAAGGGTACAAGTGGAATTTTTCCTATTTTTTTAAAATAAAAAATAATATAAATAAAATTATATTAATTTAAAAATAAAAAATAATTTAAAAAATCTGAAAATTAATTTTTGAAAATAAAAAAATTGGAAAAAAAAGCAGAAAAAAATTAAAAATCGAAAAAAGTCAGATATTTTTATTAAAAATAAATAATTTGAAAAATCGAAAAAAATTCGATTTTTTTTCAAAAATTAAAAAAATTCAGATTTTTATTTTGAAAATTATGTTCTCGAATTGATTTTAAAAATCTTCCTAATTTCAGAAATAAATATGAATTTTTTTTATTTTTTGTCCAGTTCCAGAATTATTTTTAAAATTCTTCCAAATTTTGGAAAATAAAATATGAATTTTTTTTATTTTAATTTGGAAAAATAATTCATACAAATTTAGGAATAAAATTTTCGAATTCTTTTCTAAATTCTAACTTAATATATTTCCCATCAATGACATGAAAACCTATATGGTATTACCATTTCTATTCTCGAACTTAATAAATTTCGAAATTTCCGAAAAAATTATAGAAAAATATAAAAAAAATCCGAATTAAATTAAAATTATAAATTTCGAAAAAAAGTAAAATTATCTAATTTTTTTAATTTTCTAGAAAAAGTTAAAAATTCTGGAATTAAAAAAGTTGTTTAAATTTTTTTCTACCAAAAATAAAAATTCTGGAATTTTTTTTATTTTTTAAAATCTGAATATAATTTTTTTATAATTCAAATTAAAATATGAAATAAAATTTTGAAAATTATATAATCTGTAAAAAAAAATCGATTTTACTTTATTTTTCAAAATCTTAATTTCAGATTTTTTTTGAAAATAAATCTTATTTCTTTTTTCCAAATTTTTTAAATTTAAAAAAAGAAACTTTTTTTTTCTTCTGATTTTTTCAATTTTGAAAAAAATAATCTTATTTTTTTCTCTATTTTTAGAATTAATTTTCAGTTTTTTTATTTTTAAATTAATATAAATGAAAATAAAAAATTAAAAACAAAATTAATTATATAGTCAGCGCGCCACATCATCCAAAAATGTTGACTGAGCGTGCCACGTCATCATGTTTGCACAGTCAGATGACCTCAGGGTCTAAAATAAAAGAATCTTCAAATTACAAGGTCTATTTCGAAAGAATCTTCAAATTACAGGGTTGGAATCTAAACTTTTATTTTTACAGGGGGTAAACCGGAACTCGCCCAAATTACAGGGGTGTAAAGACATATTAACCCATTTTAAAATTATTTTGTTCACACTATCATCCCGGATTTATAGGAAAGCATGCAGTTAGTGGGTGCTACGTAACCAAATAACCCTTGTCATGATGGATTCATAAAAAATATTTCGCTTTATATGTTATTTTCCTTCTTCAGATTCTCTTGTTTATAACCTAAAAAAAGGGAAAACAAACAAAAAGTATTGAAGCGCAAATAAAAGTAATTAAAACACAAAATTATTAAACTAAATAAGACCATAAAAAGAGAACAAAATTATTAAACGAAATTATTAAACAAAATGATTAGGTCAATGTCTTGGTCACTAACATTATCCACTGCTTATGGGACCCTAATGTCTTAGATGAGTCCAAAACCATTGGAGGTTTGAAAGAACACCAAATTATGGTCACAAAATATTATTATAATATTTCTAAAACTAATTAAGGTTGAACAATTAAATTATGTCCAGCCCCAAAGTTAGAGTTAGTAGTTCTTGAGACATTGACTGATTTACGAACATTCTTAAACGCATAAAAAACATTAATGATAAATTTAGCCGAATAAAATGAAAGTAATATATTATATTCAAAGGATATTAAAAGTTACATGATCAAACAATTCCCCCATAATGACCTAACCTAGAGAATTTGCTACTCATGCTTCCTGAACATAAACTGTTGAATATGAAAAGGAAAACATAAATAAAGGATCCTCGATTGATGATTCCTTGACACTCGAATAGTTATGACCGCTCCTAATATGCCTGAAGATGGGTTAAGCTATTGTCTTCACTCCTTGCTCCATTTTTCTCACCAAAACATTTGTAACGACTATGCCCCATGAATCAATCATGATAAACTTGTAAAAAAAATAGAACGATCTCAAAGTTGCCTCAGTTTGAGTGGATTTCCATGGTTTCAAGGTTTTATTTTTTATGTTTTTGCCCTTTCATCACTTTTTTTATCAAATCAAATCCTTTACAAAACTCAACTAAATACAATACCAAACTTGCTACTTTAAGTCTAAAATGACTTTCTGTCATCAATAAAAATTTATCAGTTTGCATACAACCATTGTGTATTTTTTTTTTTTGGTAGAGTGCATACAACCATCTTTATGTCCATTGTAGATGCATGTGGAAAATAATTGTATTATTCGAAGTAAAAATTCTTATATAAAAAAAATCAGAATATCAACATTTTATTTTATCATTAGATATTTTTTAGAAATTCTTACTCTAAAAATACAATTAGGCAGAACGTCATTAGATATTTTTGGATATCATAATAGAGTTTTTTTTATAAAAAGGAAGCCATATTAGGGTTACCCATCACCGAAGTTTAAGATACATGGTTCAAATTCTATAGAAGACAAAAATTTACATGGAGTGAGAAGATCATAAGTAGCGGTTAACTTTAAACTCTGTAGTGGACTTAGATTGTTTCAAAAATTTAAAAGATCTTACTCCATAATAAGAGATATTAATAAAAAAAAACAGAGATGTAGAGACTTTTTTTGGTGGTGTCCAGGTTTCGAACCCCGAACCCTACATATATATTATACATTATCCTTACCAACTGAGTTAAGCTCACGAAGACAGAGATGTAGAGATCTAACCAAATTGAACAATAATCATACATAAAAATCAAAACGACACGTCAGTCTCATTGGAGCTATGCTCCACCAATTAATTCATTAATTGTTTTTTTTTTTTGAAGGAGTTAATTCATTAATTATTGTTTCTTAATTAATGATTAATTGATTATGATGATGATGAGGTGACCTTAGTTATCCAAAGCTAAGATAGATGTTCATCTTGTAAACTCCCACTACATACACGGGGCCCTCATCTTATGTTTGCTCTCCGTCTTTTAATTTGTTCTTTTGTATTTTTATTTTAGAAGGATAATGTTTTCAAGATAAAAGCTCAAAAAAAAGTTTTTAAGATAATCTAAAAACAATAAATATAAATATACAAATAAAGGTGGATTCTAGGGTGAGGGTCCAATTAAGTCCCTCACCGGTGAATCACGAGAAAAACACCAATAGATTAAATAGGTGGTTCAGATTTATTTAAATTAAAAGAGGGAACATGTAGAACTGCTCACATTCAATCATATCCTGCAATGGTTTCACCCGTTGTTAACCGTAATTAATTGTTACGAACCGAACCGAACCAAACCAT
>Ga0315914_1006841_pt1 | contig 16002 bp, 16 predicted proteins | sample MpolenodulesMG_FD_203920 | JGI IMG/M metagenome (GOLD analysis project Ga0315914, IMG submission 203920) | Medicago polymorpha root nodule microbial communities from Los Angeles, California, United States - elongated nodules | ecosystem: Host-associated > Plants > Roots > Nodule | place: USA... | reverse complement strand
TGATACAACATCAGTGTAATTTTTTTACATGGTTACACCGGCAGCAAATCACAATCAATCATACGCAATTTTTGAAGAAATTATGTTTAAAGTCAAACGTTTTAAATGGCCGGCGATTATGATGGATGACATTGTAACTTTTTATATGGACTAAATCGTTAATCGTTAACTTAAAAGTAAAATAAGTAATATTAGTTTATGAACATTTAACATTTGGATGATCCAGTGTGTTCTAAAATGATTGGTATTCTAATCGTAAGACAACTTTGTAGTATATTAATTAAATCCTCGAATAAAATAAAATAAGTACAAGTAGTTTTGCAATATCTCATATCTTAATATACAAGATCTGACATTGAATGCGTATCGGCTGATGACCTTTTGCCCTTCCTTTCCTTCCTTCTAATGATTGTTTGCTATCACTATTTAGAAATCTTTCAAACATGACGAGCAAGGTGGCTTTCATTTTTCACTTACTCCATGTCCTGTACAACATGATGTGAAGATGTTTTCACTTTCCAATCAAGCGAATTCTGTTTCATTGACGAACTCATTCTCGAGGAATCATTTTGTAACTGCTGGTCAGAATATGAATGGTAATCATATGAAGCTGCCACTGCTTGGGGGAATACCTGTTACAGCACCTCAATCAACTGTTCCCACCATTGGTGCTGTTGTTGGAATGGCTGAATCATAGTAATTTTACAAATTCTAATTTTATGATTGACTTTTAGGTGTATAGTGAACAAACTTGTTTGTATTTCATTTCTCTAATAATCGATTTTATTTTGAAACAGCAATGTGAAACCATCTCTGCCTTCTTCCCAACTTACCATCTTCTATGCGGGCACTGTCAATGTCTTCGATGACATCCCTGCTGACAAGGTATCTCTCTTTGTTTATATTCCTTCTGCCTATAAATAAATAAATGAATACAAGGTAAAAAAGCCACAATTCATATTTTATTCCTTGCTAACTTGACCTCGATCACCAACATTGCATTGGTCCTTGTAAAACCGGACTCGGATCCCTTAAGCTAGGTCTCGGATTTGAGCCTTGTGGATGGGGGAAGAATGGTTGAGAGGATAGACCCCGCTGAAGGTGGTCAGCCATGCTCCTGAATAGAGACTAGTCATCAGCAAAGTTGGTGGATCGCACCAATAATTTGTTAACGAAAAAACTTGGCCTTGACCATAGTCAAGCTTAATCGTGGCACTATTTCTTCAGGTACAAGCTATCCTGTTGTTGGCTAGGAATGGCGTATCAGTGGCTTCTAACATAGCACAAGCAAAAGTTCAGGCATCTGATGATGGTGTGCCTGTGAGTCAACCTGCAAATGCACCACCCTCCTCTGGTCATCCAAGTCCTATATCTAATTCATTGTATACTGGTGCACAGTCAGGCAGTGGCTCAACTAGCAGTGATGAATTTCTCGCAGTTAAAACAACTGGTGTTCCCACCACTCCTGTTAGCATTTGTAGTATTTTACATTACTTAAGCATTTAGTATTGTGTTTGCAGGGTGATGAATGCAGCACCATATAACGTTAACAAGAAATCTGAAGAGTGTACTGCTTCATAATACAACGGCGTTAACTTTTCTGCAGATACTGCTACTAATACTCTCTCAGCCAAGCAAGGATAATAGTCCCTAGCCTTAGGAAACTACTTAAAAGAAAAATGTCGTTGTAAGTTGAAACCTAGAAATGCAGGCATCGTAATTGAGTGCAACTTTGCTGACATTGTCAACTACGTTGATAACTTTGGTGGTGTAGGGCTTTTACTTTGTTAATTCAAAGGTGGAATGGATTTTAGTTTCAAACAATGTATTAGAATTGGAAAACTCTTCTCTTTCTATTTCTAGTTTGGCCTTTGAATTATTTTTGAAAATGAAGGTTTAAAGAAAAACTCAAACTTTCAATGTAAACTATACAAAGAAATAAGGACAGCAACAATTGCAAAGCACTTCCTAAAAGTGATTATAATGAGTCTCTATTCCAAAGATCCCTCGTGAGGAAGCTGTGGATTGTCAACTCTTCCAACATCGCAAGCAATCCAACTTAGAGTTTTGAAAACATAAAAAATCAAGTGAATTAGAGCTATAATCACAAATCTCCTTACAATTATCTATGATCGAATTACATATTCCAAAGTTTTTTTTTGGTGATTTTATGTGAATATGTTTGTTTACAACAATAAATAAATGAAAGAGTGATGATATATTTCGTAAACAAAACATCTAAGACACCACAAAAGATATTCGGTCTAACAATGTCGTGTTATAGGTTGTGCTAAACCTTACTATCTACAAATCACATGTTTGATTTTTCTTCATGCGTTTTTTTTTGGTTACATTTCTTCATGTGTTTAAATTTACAGCACGATTTTCGTTAACCAAAATTTATTATTAATATTTTTTGTATTACTCTTTGATTTCAATGGGAAAATAACCAAAATAAATAAAGCCTCACCAAAATTGTTCCCACAAAAAATCGAAATATTTAAATGAACAATTGAAAATTGCACTTAAGAATATTCAAATAAAATGTGACATATTTAAATTGTGTTAAGCATTTGAATTTTTATTTTTTGAAGGAAAGCATTTGAAATTTTTGTCAACAATTTGTGCAAAATAACTTTCAATTAAATAAAAACCACTTTTTTAATTTTTCTCTCTCGTTATCACTTTGCATTTAGAAGTTAAAAAACAGATTATCATAAACTGCGCCGACCAGTTTCATCGTACACTGCAAACTAACTAATCGTGATCTACATTTTCTCGAAGGAACAAAACAATGTGTTACTAGGTTGTGTTCAACACAACAAAAGATGCAGGATTCTCCAAATTCAACAACCGAATTTCAAGTAGGCCAACGAGTACATGCATCTGGTGATTCAACGCGAATCGGAACAGTGAAGTATGTTGGAAATGTAGAAGGCTATTCAGAATCATGGGTTGGAGTTGATTGGGATCATGGAGATGGTAAACATGATGGATCCATCAATGGTGTTCGGTATTTTCATGCTAACAATGATACTTCTGCTTCCTTTGTTCGTCCTAAGAATCTGTGTAATGGTATTTCGGTTTTAGAAGCTCTTGAAAAGAGATATCGTAGTACTTCTACTAAAGATGAAGAGGGTTCGTACATCTCTCACTTCAATTCATTTTTTCAATTGCGAAACTCATACACATTTGACAAAAAATAGTGGATAGTTGATAAACTAGTTTATAGTGGATAGCTTATAAGCTAGCTTTTAACTTATAGCAGATAAGCTAGCTGATTAGGTCGTATTGTTTGGTAAAATTAGTAGTTGAATTGGTTGCTTATACATATGAAATGACATAAAAAAGATGTTTAATTAATATTTAATATTTTCAAGTAAGATGACAAGGGTAAAATTGAGAGATAAAATGACAAGCTATAAGCTTTAAATTATAAGCTAATTGATTTAGCTTGTCAAAAGCTATAAGCTCGTGACAAAAGAAGTTACTAAATAAGCTATAAGCTAAAAATCTGGCATTGCCAAACAGAGGTGGAAAACCTGCACCCCATCATATAAAATGTGTCTTGCAGTCTTGTACCATCGGAGTTATACTGTATCACTAAATTTATTTCTATTTATGTGTATTTTATATGAATTTTGGGCACTTGGAAGTAATGTATGATTTTGTTTTGTTTTTGCAGATGAAATGTATGTTCTTTCGAGTACCAATAAACGAGTTTCTATTCAATTAATGGGTAAAAGTGAACTAGATGATAAGCTAAGTCGATTTGAGGAGCTGACAAATGTATCATTGGCATTTATGGGTGTTAGTTCCCATGGAATTCCATGTCAGATTAGTACTACTGTGCCGAGTAAGTTGAACTCTATAACAATCCTATTTTTTTGTTTATATAAAGATAAATGAAACATCAATCAAACTAGTGGCATCGGTTTTTCATTTTGGGCAGGGAGGGTTGATAGAATTGTTGTAATATTACTGAATTGGTTGCTTTTACCTTGCTTAAAATAATGGTTTTAAATAGCGGTAACAATTTGGGTCACGTCGCAATTCTTGATTTTGTGAAGAATCGTGGTCAAATATGGTTGATGTGGGCTCAATCGCGGTTGTGTTGCAATTTTGGGAACATAAAAAACTGTTATGCCTCGGCCCAGATCGAGGTCACAAACCTTTATTTGAAACTCTGGTTAAGCAAGCTGATTTTACTTGAAGTTACAATAGGAAACTTTGATATCTGATTTTACCATCTAAGAAAATATGAATGGAACAAAAATCCATGTTTTGTAACTGTACCTTTCTGTTAATAGATATACAAGAACTGGATCTGTCCGGGAACCTTCTTTCAGAGTGGAAGGTATGTTCTGCAACTAGGTCTTGTGCACTATTCTCTCCTGGCCACTGCTGCAGCTTCGAGTCTGCTTATTTTCTTCACGCCATTGGCAAAAAAAACACTAGGATCACATATTTTGGAGGATATCTATTATCTGCATACCTGTCGACGTTGTCTTTTATCTCTTGGAAAAACCTTTTTCTATTCCAAAAATAGCACTAGGATCACTTGCAAAACTCACTTTTATTTACTTTGCATGGCCCACTATCTTTTTAGCCATTGGTCAACACAGCAATTGCTATTTAATCCATTTTCTTTAATCTTTTTGCAGGATGTTGGCATCATTTGTGAACAGTTACCTGCTCTGAAGGCTCTCAACTTATCCTACAACTTAATGTCACCATATAAATCTGAGCTTCCATTACTAAAAAGCATCCGTGTTCTGGTTTTAAATAATACCGGTGTAGATTGGGAGCAGGTTTCCTTCTATGTCTTTTCTCAACTTACGTCTCTTGCTTACATTTCCTTTATGTTTAACTAGGAGTTGCTAAATATTGCCTTTGTAACTGGGCAGGTTGAACTGCTTAGACAGTCATTGACAACAATTGAAGAGCTACATATCATGGGAAACAATATAAGCAGAATACTGGTATGTTATATTGGTTCTATAACGTGCTTGTTCAATATGTTGATTTTTTGAACGAAGCCTAAGTAGAGAGTAGCATTGTTGACACAGTCTTCACTATTTGTCATCCTGCTATGTTTCTCCTTGCCCTCAAAAGTTTCTTGTTTAACAGCGGGGGATAAAAAATGTATCTAATTAAAAGAAGCTAATAAAGATGTTTTTTTTTCCTCTTAATTTTATGGTAGATGTTGCAGTTATATTTGGGATTTGGGATGCTTTGTTGAATGCATATTTTCTCTTCTGACATTGGCCTGGATATGATATACGATTTCTGTTTTCACATTAAAAATATAGGAACTTAGTTAATATGATAGGTGATAGGTTTGTGTATAGGTTTTCACTTTCATGTTTTTGTAGCCTTGCTACTTCTTATCAACTTTATAAAATAAACCACAAACAATTTTAAGCCGTCTTTTTCCTTTCTCTGTTCAGCCTGTGTCATCCTCTATGGTTTGGGGTTTTGATTCTCTGCGACTGTTGAATTTGGAAGATAATTGTATAGCGGAATGGAGTGAAGTCATGAAGCTTTCTCAACTAAGATGGTTGGTAAAGAAAACTTTGTCTAGTTCTCAAATACAGTTCTGACTTTAGTTTAGAATGATGTCATTTTAACTTTGTACTCCCTTGGGTTTTGGTCTAGTCTCCCCAAGATTTGTCTATTTTTCATCTTTTTAATAATATTAGTAGAGTGCTGCAAATGATAGGTGAAGGGGATGGGGTTCCGACATAGTTGGGATGTCATTCCGTTCACATGATGCTTTTGCACTCTATTTTTTTTTTTTTAAAAAAAACTTTTACTCACATCTGACATCAATAATCAAATCTGCTTCCATGTGGATTGAACCTAAATTTTCTGCTCATTACTTAATCTCTTAACCACTTCACATTTTAGTCATCCAGTTATTGTTTCTGTTAGCCATTTATTGCAAGTGTTCAACTTCAGCATGATAGTTCAGTTGTATAATTAAAGTGAAATGTGGTCGAACCACATGTCTCTGTAACACTAGAAGTAGTAATTGTATCTTATTCTCTTGTTTATAATTTTTCTTCCCTAGAAAAATTCCTGTGCCGTTGGTTAGATTTGGTTTAGAGTATGTTGAATTTGATAAGCTTTTGAAATTATTATGTTTTGTTTCAGTTTAGAGCAGCTTTATTTGAACAAGAATTGTTTGAGTTCTCTCTTTTATCCTCATGATGGTTCGCAGTATCATGAATCAGAAGTTACGGGCTGTAAACCCTTTCAAAAACTGCGCTGCCTTCTGTTGGGTACGATAATGCTATCCTCTTGATAAGATCATCATACTGAAATGTGTTGTGAATTCTGGCTATCAGCTGACCTTTTAAGTCTTTCAATTATCATACAGGTGACAACAACATAAGTGATCTAGCCTCTGTTGACTCATTAAACTTGTTTCCTAACTTGGTGGTAAGGTTTATACTATGAAGTATGTATTATGCTTTTTCTATTTATTTTATTTAATTCATGATTATGCATGACATGGATACTGTTTTGTATCTGTAACAATGAGTCCAGGACCATGGACTGTAGTATCAAATAATCCATTTGAAAATGGTATATTTGGGGTGGGGGGCAATTTGAAATTATTTGTAGCTTACCTAAGTGTGAAAGTCTTCCATATCTTCCTGTTATTTGATTGAATTATTGCGTCTCTTGCTTTCTGTATAATTTTTTAGTTGTTTATTACTCTCGCTACAATTCTTATTTTATCATTTTTGCCCAACCTGATATTTCCGCATGTGGTTTTCCCTTCTGGTTTAGCGATTGAATTGAGAATAAAGAAAGACAGTTGCATAACTTAGTACTCCACCATACTTTGTTAGAGAATACTGAACTACAACGGAGTGGATTATATGTCATCTTAAAGAGAAAAAAATAGAAATAACATCCAGGATTCGATAAGAAGACATACAAAGAAGAAACCATAGCTTTCTAATCTATCTGAATATCTACTATTGAAACCTCTTTGAAAAATCCATTATTGAGCACCATAATCCCAAAAAAAAGTTTAAAACACTTTATCACGTGCGGATAGTACTAAGCTGCATCCTTAATTTCACTCTACTTGGCAATGAGTGACGCTCTTTCTGGCTTTTGTCCTACATATGCTTTAGGAGAGGAATTTTGCAGATTTCCTTTTGAAAAGTAATTATCTGTTTTAGCAGAGAATCTTTACATTTACAAGTTTCCTCTGTGAATTAAATATTCTGGTTTGCACAATTTGTTTCCCTATATGTATCACTACATTCTTTCCTTTCTTTATCTTATTCTATCCTCTGTTTTTCTTCACTATTTTATTTTTCTAGAGCATCTTCTTACTTACAGAAGCTAGATTCTATTCTAATTATATATCTTTATTAACAATAAAGGATATCAGGCTTTCTGGAAACCCAATAACTGATGCTGCGAAAGGTGGGGTTACAAGATTTGTTTTGATCGCTCGTTTAGCAAAAGTTCAGATATTGAATGGGAGTGAGGTGCGATGAAAGATCCTTCTATTGCTTATTTGCACCTTTTATACACTCTTTAACCAAATGTAATGCATTTACTTCTAATTATCCTTTCAGATTACCTCTCGTGAAAGGAAGGACTCTGAGATTAGGTATATGCTTCTTAAAACTTTGTGCTGCAAATACACATTAAGCAACTGAAACATCCATTATAATAATCTATTATGTGTATTGTTTGTCAAGGGTCCTTATAGTTTTTTAGTAGTGCCCTTAACTAAATTGGATTTTTGTGTTGCTCCTGTTTTTTCTGATCATTTAGCTCTGAACATGTGGTATTTATTATGTGTATTTGAACTGCATACATTTCCTCATTGGAGAGGTGGCTTGTTCACCATCCTGTAATTCAGCAAAATTCATTCCTTTCCCTGTCATACCATTGGAGAGAATGATCTATTTGAGAATTGCAGCAAGGTGCTACTTCAGTCTTGGATGTGTGGTTACTTGGGTAGCTCTCCTTGTCATTGTTGGTCATATGCTGTATACCATTGGATGACTGTATTCCATGGAAAGCAGAAATTAACTGCTTCTTCCCTTCTGGCCATTTACTTTCAATCAAATATCCTTGTAGAAGAAGAAGGGTTTTTAGGGACATCTTTGACACTATTATTGAGGGTGAATCCTTTCCAGAGAATTTCTCTCATCTTGCTTTCTTTCTTGGCCATTCTCGAACGAGCAGGCATGGAACTAACCCAAACGTTTCTGAGCCTCCTGGGTCAGATAAAGCGCCCAGACAATATAAATACAGAATACTCAATCAAATGCAAGAGAATAAGGCATAACACCAATCAAACCCACTCTTGTGAGTTGTGTCAGAACCCTTTAACTCAAGTCGTAGCTTCCTGTACCAACCCCCCTGCTGCCTGGATTGGCACCAGCGACCTATAAAAGCTTTGAAGTTCTCTTCTCTCTGGGCATGTCACATCAGATGTTTAATTCATTCACTTCACTAAGAAATTATTTTAATATCAAGGATGGCTGTGCGAGAAATGATTTAATCTTTTTCTCACATTTACTGTTATGAATACATTTTTGGTTTGGTTTCTCTTTTAAGGAATGGCCATTGGACTCATGTATTATATCTATCTTCATACGTGATATGTGTGTGTTTTTCAAATATGTTTACCTTCTAGTGGCTCATTCAATTAACAGTTTACATCTTATTGGCATTCAATGCAAACAATTTTTTATCTTATGTTTTATTTACAATTTCTATGCAGGTATGTTCGGCTTGTGGTCTCAAGGTTGCATGTTAATCCTGAAGAAATCAAACAGCACCCCAGGTAAATTCATGCAAGTGAGCGGTTGTTGGGATCTTTGCTCTATGATCTATGTTCAGTATGTGTTGTGAATTTGTGATGGCTAGAGAAAGCTGGATGAAAATGCTGTTCAGAAGTTGGTAACTCTGGGTTCTGACTAATAGGGCAATTTTTTTTCTTTTTAATGATAAATGTTAGTATAGTTAGTATTTTATTTTAGTCCCTGCAAAATTTATTCATATTGGAATTGGTCACTGTAATATAAAATATTTGATTTAGCCCCTCAAAATAAGGACTAAAATGAATATTACAGGAACCAATTTCAATATGAATAAATTTTGCAAGTGCTAAAACAAAACACCAAAGAAGACCAAAAGTAAAAAGTACTATATTTGCAAGAACTAATATGAAAAATTATTTTTACCGGAACTGAAAGCAAAAAAGGTATATTTGCGCGGACTAGAAGCCTATTTAAACCAATCTTGATGATGGGGTTCTGTTTTAGAGAGTGGGAATGCTAAAAATATTTGTCTGTCTCGTGTCTTGCGCTCCTTAGTTGTGCATGAAAAGGTGGGTTTAGTGTTTTGAATGTTCCTTCCATTGAAATTTAGGGGGATTAGATGATATAAAAGATGAATACTGTGTTTTGAGGTTTTGTTTTTACCCTTCTCTTCTCAGAGTTGAAGTATGCCCTTTCTCTCTATTGCACAATCAGATGGACCTAAATGTTGATGGAATTTCCATTTTCAAGAAGATTTTGAAAAATTGAAACCAGGACCTAGATTCAAAATATAAAGCAATTTCTACCTCGTATTGCAATTGTTTTGCGGATGTACTGATGTGTTTTATTACAGATTTTCCGAACTGAAGAATTTTTACGAAATTGAGGATCAGCCGCCTTCAATTGGAACAACTGGTGGTCCACAAGCAATTAGCTCAGGATTCTTGTGTATGGACTCTAAATGTTAATTTTGTTCACCAGCTTCCTTTTCTGAACTTTCAATAGCTTAATTAACTCGAATAGAGATTAAATGCAGCTGTCACTCTGAAGTGTGTTGGAGCATCCATGGGTGAGAAAAAACCATTGACAAAGAAGCTGCCAGCAACAACTACTGTAAAATACCAATACTTTCCTTGCAATATAATGTTGAGACTTGAGTCTATCAAGACATTTAAACAATCCTTTTTATTACTATGTTTCTCTCAGGTTGGCAAGCTAAAATTTCTCTGTGATAGCTTTTTTAAGCTGAAGTCCATGAAGCTAAATTTATTTCTTCAAGAAGAGGTTTGTTTGTATTAAGAATATACTGTGCTATTTATTATCATGATTGCCCTACTTCAAATTTTATTGAGTGGAAGCAACAACCTTATGACGATCTTAAAAATCATTTTTGATCTGCCTTGGTTGATGCAAAAAACTTCAAACTGATATGCCTCAAATTTGTGATTGAAATTAGTTGTTACATGGATTTGAATTTTCAGGGATCTCCATTGCCCTTGCTGCTTGACAATGATTCGTCATCGCTTATGGACCTTGGGGTTGGCAATGATTCAGTTATCCTTGTAGACGAAGATAGTTGATCAAAATGTCAAAAAAATTATGATCAGCCTAGTAAACTTTATACCGTTCTGCTTAGGTGCGATTAATCTTATAGAAAAGTATGACTTTATATTGAAGAACCTATTCTGTTTAGTAGGTCATAAGATTTTGGTAAATGTTTCAGTCAAACTTCTTATTTTGGAACTTTGATGCACTATTTGATGGGAGTTATTTTTTACCTCGTGCTCGCTACTAAATCACCCAAGTGTATTTCTATACGGCATACATTGTCTAGAAGTGCACTTTTGGACGACACAATTATTATAATTTTTGATTGTGTACATATATACTCATGTTGAATTGTGTGGAATGTTATTGGAATATTTTAATTTGATGGTCTTTTTCCTTAAATGCCAATAGTGTCTTGCGTGAATCTCTAGTTTGATTCAGTGACATTTGGGTCTCATAGAATCAATGGTATATTAGGAAATGATCATAAAAAAGCAACAACAGACCCAACATTTTTGTGTGTTGATAAAATAAAACTTTTTATTTTTTGTTACTAGTAAAAGGTTGCATTTTGTTAATGCGAAACGGAGCCGCGTGTGAAGCTTATGGAATTTTTGGAATCGATTTAAGAAGTTTCTCCTTTGGTTTTCTTTATGATTGCTCAAAGTGTTTGTTAAGAGTTACTTGGTTGGCTAGGTTCATCTAGTTGGGGTTACGCACCGACCTTATGTTTTTTCTATGCCAGTTAGAAACAAAGAGGACCTAAGTCCCAAAAAAACTAAACAGCAATTAATCTAGGGGGTGCAATCCCAACAAATTAGCCATAATCAGAGTTCTAATGCCAGCATGACACTGCTCATAAAATATCATTATGGGACCATGCTCACAACCCATATTTGCAATTGTATCAGCACATGAATTAGCTTCACGATATGAATGACAAACTTTGATTTCTCAATCCTTATAAATTAGTTGTCAGCCCACTACCCATACTATAATTCTTCTAAGTATATGCAATTACTTTAGAATCCACATGAAGCTCAACTTTCGTATGCCCACGAGAGTTAGCCATCCGCAATCCCTCCAAAACACCCCATAGCTCCTCAAATAAGCATTGCTCCTCCTTAAGTTCTTTGAAAAACCACATTATCAAGCACCTGATCCCTCCGAACATGACCACCACAACCAGCACAACTCATTGCTAGCTCGATCCATGTTCAGATGAACCCAACCCTCCTGGGAGTTTTCCCTGCATCCAAGCTTGAATACGATTTCTACTTTTATGAACTGAATTACTCAACACTTGGTGGTACCAGTACACTAATTTATAAGCCGATGAAACCAACAAAAAAAATAGCGTATTCAAATTGGAAGGGCTCCAAATGCGTTTGATCAACTTCTTGGTCACTATAGGGTGGGAGCATTACATGTAATCTATCAACAATATTAAAGGAAGCCAGTCCATTAATAAATGAAAATTCCAATCACCACTACTGTCAATTAATAAAAATTCACAAAGATCAAACTTTGGCCATAAAGAAACCAAACTCTTCGATAAACTAGAATCATGCATGCGCCTTAGTAGTAACTTTACACCACACAAGGACCACTCCTTGCATATTTGCATTTAATAACTTCACACCCGTCACAAATAAGTGTCCCCACTACGCAAATTCAAACCAAGCTTCGTAAATAAACGCCCTTTGAATCTTTTGGATCTCATTTAAACAAGACTTAGGGATAGAAATGTTAGTTATCATAGGATAAATAGGGAGAGCCTCATAACAACTTTGGAAAGAGTAATTCTACCCTCAAATGACAATTGCTTAGCTTTCCACGACGCTAGCTTAACCTTAACCTCCCTAATAAGTTAGTTATAATTTGTACGGCGAGGATCCCTACCCTACCCCACAACGGGACACCAACATACTTACAAAACTCAACTGCCTCTCTAAAGATAATTGAGTCAAAGAGACTCTCAAATCATAGTGGGAAACCTCTCTGTATTGTGTCCGTGCTTTGCTTAGTTAGAGTAACTCTCTACTAGTATTATTATAATTTCATGCATTAACAATGTAAAATATTTTTACACATTCATATAATCACATTAAATCATTCAGAAATTCACATTTGTAAATAATGGGAGTCAACATAAAAATGGGTTTACTTTTGCTAAAGCGTGAGCGACCTCAATGGTTAGTTTCCGACTAAAGCATTTTTTTCATTTCCTTATGGAAATAATACTAATGAAATGATGAAATGAATATCTCTTTTAAACAACTAACTGTTTAATTCTTCCCCTAAAACAAATTAATTCTAAGATGGAAAGACTAATCGCTTGATTCTAACCATGTATGTTACTAATAGATAGATAATATATGAGTTTAATTGTTTTATCAAAACTAATAAGCATAAGCCGCTAATTACAAACCTTAGGAATACAACTAATGTAGTATTAGTTAATTACAAAACTCTAAACAAATAAGAGAACCAACAAAGTCAATCTAGAGTGATTCCCTAAAAAGATATAAAAAAATCTTAAGTGAGTGGATGCCACAAGTTGCATTCTATGCTATAAGTTGGGTCCCCTTATGTGAATTGTACGATCATCACTTGCAGATGCTAACATTTGTTGCCTTCTAGGATTCCAAACCACACAATTTACGCTCAGGGAGTTCCCAGATGAAACCTCTAGCCTATTGAACTTGAACTCCGAGAAATTCAAATCTATACCTGCGTGATGTATATTAGGGTGCTCAACTGATTAGCTTCTGCCTATAAGTAACTGCAACTAACTAATTGATGGATTAGTACACTTCAGGAAGAAAACTACAATTTTCACTACCGCTCGCAATAAATGTGATATCCAATACATGAGCATTTTTTAGCACATGTTACCGTATCTTTATTTTCACAATTCTTAATGAAAAACAAGACAGAATAATAGATTACTCAAAATACTATGTACTTTGATCACTTTTTATGTTCTGATCTGCTCCATTCAAATGTCTACTATTTCTTATGGTTTGAGATTAAAGGATTTAAGAGCCACCTTGTACGATATAGTCAAAACTATCCTAAGTGTAGTTGAAGTTCCATTGGTACATGCTCATTCTCTAACCTTAGTTAAAGACAACTCTGTTGCTTGTAAGAAAACACATCTCAGTTTACATAAGATTCAAAACAAGCAACAAGCGGCTTCTTGAACAACTTTTGAATATCACCATATTTACCAATATAAACCTGCAGGGAAATATTGTGATGTAATTTGTATTAATTATAAAAAAATTAAAAAAGCCAGAACACACAAAGCCTCAACAACAGCTAGCTACTAATAACAGACTGAACAAACAGAGTCGGCATGATCAGTCACAGGATGCACAGTAACTTGACAAATAAGAATCAAGGCAGGGAAAAATGCATTTCTGCTACTCTGCTACTTCCAGCAAACAGAACTTCCCAAAAATCATAATTTGTACACCAATACTAATACAAGAAAACAGTATTGGTTTATTCCATATTAAAATCTAAGCCTTATTCTTCCAAAACAGACCCTTATTCTTTTTTGACATGGCAAACTTTATTAAGCTAAGCCTGTGAAAGAACACATAGTTTGAGAAAAAGGAAAAGAAAAAACAACAGCCATTGAAGGCCTCACCCACCAAACTGAAGACTCCCAAAACAACTTCACCACTACACACAGAACCCGAAAAGAACAGCCAATACAACCAGCCCCTACAAACAAACACCCCTCCCACTATTATACAAACTACCACACCTGTATAAAAACAAAACTCAACAGCCAAAAGAGGACACAGCGCAGGTACATAGCGCAACAGCGCAACAGACAACACTATTGCATCAAACCAAGTAGCCTGTCACACTAAACTAGCACTCAGCAGGGTAAAAAACAACAATACCGCACCAGTCCAAGGCCTACAACCGAACCGTATGGTCTATTCCATATAAAAACTAAATTTTCCAAACAGACCAATACTCAAGTTAAAAGAGGTGGATCTAATTTAAGGTATAGTATAGTTAGAAACCTTAGGCACAGCCTAAATCCTCATTTCTTCCAGAACCAACCAAAAAACTGGCGTGGTAGTGGGCAAAGGGAACCAATCAAAATTTTAATCAATGAGAATAATCTAGTAGTTAACAGTCTATATTATACTACAGTCATCGTATTATCACTCACCAAATTATTTAGTTGACATGGCTTTTGAACAGATCAATGCTCATCTCAATAAGGTCAGTAGCCCGCAGCTCGACTTGAATTCCACCCAACTCCATCTTGAACCTGTATTTAGAGTTGGCATATGTTTTCTTTATTTTCTCGCTTGCTGTATCAGGGGACCTACACACAAAACCAAAAAAAAATTAATGCAGATTGGAAGCAAAAAACCAAGAAAAACCAAAATCACATGTCTAAAAGCAAACATTACCAGGCAATGAAAAAAATTCTGCTTTTGGAGACATTCTCTTCTGTCATATACTCATAATCATATACAGCATAACGACACTCATCAGCAGGAAGGCATGCAGTGAAATCTTCATAGCCTTGGGCTGGATCACCAAGCTTTTCCACAATGACTTGCTTCTGTTTCTCCTCAATCTTATACACTATGAACCGGTGTGTCCTTTTTGCCTTGAGCTCCATAAACTTTAACTTGCAGTCATCGTTGATTTCAATATCATAATTTGTATTTTCCTGTCAAATTGCAGACAAGTCATTCAATATTTATAAACTAGGCATGGCAACAGGGTGGGGCGGGGCGAAAAACATCGACGAAATCTAAGTATATATTGACCTCACAACGATAAAATACTAACATTGCAATCAAATCATACAGCGGTTCTCTTTCACTGGGACGGAAAAAAGGTGAAACTAACAATTCATTTCCAAGAGGGAAATTTATGTAGCCAACCCTTCAAATAAATAAAGGACAAACCAAAGAGATAACTCGACAAGTTTTCCAATTGCATCACACATAAAGAGCGAGCTTGTTATACCTGCTTCAGGTCTGACAATTCAACATAGAGACAAATGCAATCAAATTATACAGTCACAAACAAACGGTAAAGGTAGTATTCCTACAAACAATTTTTTCAAAAACAAAAAAAATTACCACAAACAAAAATTAGATTGAATACACTTACCTTATAGCCTTCTATGATTTCACGCTCCACCAGAGTTCTTGCCATTAAATCCATTACCCCATTTGAAGTTGGCCATCCAGGATATTGTTGATGTTGCAAACTGATGGGCGAATCTGGAACCACTACCAAAACATTGGGAAGACTTTTAATCTTTGCAGCCTCTTCTTTAGAAAAGATTGCTCCAAAGAAATAAAAATGCTCATACTCAACAGAGTATAATCGTGCTAGCGCATCAGAGACACCACTGCAATAACATCATAAAATAAAATAAAAATAATGAGAAAAAAATATTACTATAAAGTATTGGAAAAAAAAGTCCAAAGAACTCACCAGCAAGAAATCATGTTCAAACAAATAGCAACTTGATCTTTGAAGTCCAACTCTTTAATCCTCTCTTCGACTGGAGGGTAAAAAATGACACAGTACCTTTGGTAAGTAGTTTCCCTTTCCTTCTTGAGAGAAGTTGCGACGGTTGAATACCCACCAGCTG
>Ga0315914_1006840_pt1 | contig 16004 bp, 2 predicted proteins | sample MpolenodulesMG_FD_203920 | JGI IMG/M metagenome (GOLD analysis project Ga0315914, IMG submission 203920) | Medicago polymorpha root nodule microbial communities from Los Angeles, California, United States - elongated nodules | ecosystem: Host-associated > Plants > Roots > Nodule | place: USA... | reverse complement strand
AAAATTAGGGTTTATGGCTTGGTTTGATTAGGATTATGTCATTAGACTTATCCAACAATCCCAAGACAAGAAGAGTCTACTCACTAACGTTCCTTGTAGACATAGAAGAGAAGAAGAAGAAGAAGAACATAAAATAAAGGTGAACTTTTATTCAAAGAAACAATTGTCACTTATTATTTCCAAGAACAAAAGATGAATTGTTGTGATAGCTAGCTACTCTATTTATAGTTTACAATGACTTAAGCCCTAAGAAATATAACACTAGAATGTTCCACAAGAAACCACGGGCTTTTAGGTCAGAAGTAAACTAATAGGTAGCTTGTCCATGAAGCAGAAGCAGCAAAAGTGGATCTTGAAGGTTGGCGCGACCGTGCTGCTGGTGGTACGGGCCGTGCCAAGTCTTTGACTTGGGGAGTGACATATTTTTGTTCCATATTTCGTATTTTCATCCTGAATCAGCTCCTAATCCTCTTTCTTTTGCTTCAAGACTAAATCTTTAGATATTTGTTCCAGAAATATAATAACTTGCAATTGAAGTAAAATAATTCTAAAAGGAAATAATATTTAAATAAAACGAAATCAAATCTAAATAAAATAGACTCAAATAATATATTAAAAACGCTAATTTATTGACTCATCAACCTTGCAATTTTTAAGCAATTTTTTGCATTTTCATCACAATCAATATAACAAATAACGTCAATCTTCACTCAATTTCGATCGATTAGCCTATTTGATGGGTTTTGATGATGGTGGATAATTGGACAGTGAGGATTCAACGTCCGCGTAAGGTGAGTCGGTTGAGATTGGTGGTTCGGTTAGGTAATCAGAGTGAAATGGTGGAGGAAGTGAGTTGATGGAGAGATGCGTGAAGATGAAAGAGAAATTTTGGATGATGTCTTTTTTCTTTTTTTTTGAAGGAAGGAATGGATGATGTCTATTTGTTTTTTTTTTGTCTTAGATGAAGTGGTAAACCACTGAAATTAAACTCACACACAACTGTGAGGTCCCGGGTTCGAACCCGGGTCATGACGTCCGACCTTACAATTTCGGCATTTGCCAGTTGAGCTAGGACATCTAGACATGTCTATTTGTTAAGTAAAACAAAAGGTTAAATGGGCACTAACCCAGTAGTTATCTACAAGAGGTACAAAATACAATTTTTAAAATGAACATCCGGTATATGACCACCGGACGTAGAAAATGGAAATATTTAAAATGAACATCTAGTAGTTATCTACTAGGTGTACAAAATAAAAAATTTTAAAATGAACATTCGATAATTATCTACGAGACATGTTATTAAAGACAATTTTGTAAATTTAGTGGGTCCAAAGAGATACGACGGAGCTAAAGAGAAATCTTCTTAACTTTTAATAAGATATCTATTGACACAAGTTACAAATTTATTTATTTAGTATTACTTTTCCCATCCTATAGGATTCTCGTGCGCCCTGCGTTTTATGTTCTTCCAAAAATGCACTTGTGCAGTCCGGATTTTAAAATCTGGATTCATGTTTACTATTTCGGATGTTATAATCCGGACAATTCTTATATATAATCAACCATCAGACTCTTATATTTCAACAGTTTTGAGTTTTGCTTTTAAAAACAACAAAATACTAAGTAAAAAATGCTAAAAACCTGCCAAATAAAATCATAAAAATACCACCAAAAAATTCTAAAAATCAAATAAAACTAGTGCAATCTTTTTCGGATTTTTCTGAGAATATGAATAATTAAAAAAAATGAAAAATGGGTCTAAACGATGAAATTTTGGATTTTGAGGGGCGGAGTCCCATAAGAAGTCACTTCTAAGGGAGTCATGGTCCTTGAATTTTTTCTAATTTTTTGGGGAAGTTTCAAAGCAATCCGATCAAGTACCCCGAAAACCCGATTTTTGACTAAGAACAGGTAACAACAACCTAAAACAAAAAAACCCACTTGGGTTGGCCTAGTGGTATAGGCTTGGGATCTGGGAGTGTGCTCCTTCTCAAGGTCTCAGGTTCGATTTTCTCTAGTGTCAATTTGAGGAGGTTAGTTTAGCTTCTTAAAAAAAAAATGACTCAAAACAAAAGGATAAGAGTTAGGAAGATTAATATTGTCCTTAAAATAGCTATACAAACATGTTTAAGGTTTGTGCTGATTTTACCTTGAAAAGGGGTGTTTATAGGTTTTCGGATTATGTAATCCGGAAACATCATGTAACACGTTCTATTTTTGAAGATTTTGAATTACAAAATCCGAAAAAAAACAGTAATTCCATCTTTTTCACCTTATAACAAATGAAAACACTATTCCAATTATGAAATCTGAAAACCTCGAATGCATTTTTGGAAAAGAAACGCATTTTTGGAAAAGAAACGCAGGGCAATCCCATGGAAAAAGTAATACTCTTATTTATTTATCTTATGTAAATCGCAACCTTTTCAATAATTTTCTTTTGGTTTCCTTCGTTGGTGAACATTCTGATCCATCATCGTATGAACAAGTAAGGTCTTGAATTCCATTCATCACTTACTTCTTTCGTTAATTTATCATATAATCATTCTTCTCCCTACACAATTAACATGATATTGTTTCACAATTTCAATTTCAATTTTACACCACACCACCCCTGATTCTCAATTCTCATACCAATTCAATTACCCTGTAGATTAATTTTACAATCCAAATTAAATCAAATTTCAGATCTGATTGAATTATTGATTACATTATTTACATGCTCTTATTTATATATATTTTGTATGATTATATCTTGTTTTGGAAATTAGATGACAAACACATGAAAAAACACTCATGATTTGGTTATTAGACAAATTATTTTCTATATCCTATGTTGGATTATTCAAAAAATACATAAAACTTTATCATAATATGCATGTAATATATGAGTCTGAGATGAGGATTTTGTTTTACTAATTATTTTGCAGAGGAAAATAGTATGATGGATAATATACCAGAGCATATAATATGGGAGATATTGAGTAGAATAAAGAAAACTAGTGACAGAAACAATGTTTCCCTATCTTGTAAAAGACTTTACTATTTAGATAATGCACAGAGACATTCTCTTAAGGTTGGATGTGGAATGGATCCTGCAAATGAAGCATTAACATGTTTGTGTACTAGGTTTCTCAACTTGTCCAAAGTAGAGATCATATATTCTGGTTGGATGTCGAAATTAGGAAAACAATTGGATGATAATGGTCTTTTCATTCTTGGAAATCATTGTCCTTTATTGTGTGATCTCTCGTTAAGTTATTGCACTTTTATCACTGATGTCGGTCTCGGATACTTGGCTTCTTCTTTGAAGTTATCGTCTTTGAGGTTGAATTTCACTCCGAGAATAACGGGTTGTGGAATATTGTCTTTTGTTGTTGGTTGCAAGAATCTCTCTAGGCTTCACCTTACACGGTGTCTCAATGTGAGCAGTGTGGAGTGGCTTGAATATCTTGGAAAACTTGGAACACTTGAGGATCTTTCCATTAGGAATTGTAGAGCTATTGGTGAAGGTGATTTGATTAAGCTGGGCCCTGGTTGGCAAAAGCTTAAAAGGTTGCAATTTGAAGTGGATGCGAATTATCGGTATATGAAAGTTTATGATCGACTGTCTGTAGATAGGTGGCAAAAGCAGAATGTCCCTTGTGAAAATATGCTGGAACTAAGTTTGGTGAATTGCATCATAAGCCCTGGAAGAGGGCTTGCTTGCGTGTTGGGAAAGTGTAAGAACTTGGAAATAATTCACCTGGATATGTGTGTTGGCGTAAGGGACTTTGACATAATTTGCTTGTCTCAAATTTCGAGTAACCTTCGATCGGTTTCATTTAGAGTTCCATCTGATTTTTCTCTTTCATCCTTGGTCAATAATCCTTTGAGATTAACAGACGAGAGTTTGAAAGCCTTGGCTCAAAACTGCTCAAAGCTTGAATCGGTGAGTTTATCTTTTTCTGATGGGGAGTTTCCTTCGTTCTCCTCATTCACATTTAATGGAATATATCACTTAATTCAAAAGTGCCCGGTTCGGCAGCTTTCCCTTGATCATGTTTATTCCTTCAGTGATGTTGGAATGGAAGCTCTTTGCACTGCAGAATATCTTGAATCTCTTGAACTTGTGAGGTGCCAAGAAATTAGTGATGAGGGGCTACAACTTGTGAGTCAATTTCCCCGATTGAGTAATTTACGGCTATGCAAGTGTTTGGGAATCTCAGATGATGGATTAAAGCCGCTTGTTGGATCATTCAAGCTGGATTTCTTGGCCGTTGAAGATTGTCCGCAAGTTTCTGAAAGAGGTGTCCAAGGAGCTGCAAAGTTTGTATCTTTCAGGCAAGATTTATCTTGGATGTACTGACCTGTTTTGGTTTTATAGACATCTTGAAGTCCATGGCAATTTTTACAACCTGTCATTTAGTCTTGACTATCCACAATGTTGCTCTATATCTATATATGTTGTATATCTCACACACACATTATATAATCCTATTGTATTTAATTTGTACATCCTTTTTTTTTCTTTCTGAAATATAATTTGTACATCCTTGTTATATGAAATAAATGGATTTGTAGCAATATGTGATGTATATTATCCAGTTAATGCTTCATTACAAATGATTATAAAATTGGAGCTTTCTGCGACTGCAAGCTTTATGGCGTGCAACCATTTTGGCCATTGGTAAGCATTAGCATTTAGCAGCTCCAAAAATAATTATCATTAAGATAAGAATATTTTGAACTGCATGCTGAAAGCTTATTGGATCTATTATGAAATGGATGTGTACAAGAAATTTGTCATGTTTGCAGTTTTATCATCTCTGAACTCGGTAATGCCTAGCGCATGCGAAATCTAAACTAGTTCACTGCCATGCTTTGGCATTTTCCTTTTTCTGTTCTCCAACCTTTCATTACCATGATTCTGATATATGTTTTTGTCCTTATTTAAACATGAAGTGATTTTGCATGTTGTGCAACATATAAACTTGCATAGGTTAATGTAAATCTTGTCCTCATTGACATATAATGGAGAAGTTGTAATGGTATAGTGAAACAAGTACTGAAGGAAGGACATTTGGGAGTTGAAAATTAAGAAACAATGAGTTTTCAATAATTTAAATTTTCAGTACATGAATTAAGTTAGAAAAATTAATGTGACAACTCCATGTCTTGCAATTTTCATACGACTGATTTTCAATAGGTATAAAATTCTAAATTGTACGACTGATTTTTCCACGGAAAACAACGAATTCTTTACACCGTTCGATTGATGTCCACCTTTAAAGCTATGTTGGCTTTATTTATAGGTCATGTTAACTTGTACCCTAAGGGAACAAGTTAAGAAGCTAAAAAATGAATTAATGAATAAATGCACAACTTAAAAGGATAACATTTGCATGGAGTTGAGAGTTTCATCAAAGTGTTAAGTTTGTATACTCATAACAGAACGACCTCACTACAAGAACCAAATTTCTGATAGAACACGTGATTACATTTATGGATTTACCGTAGAAGTTTCTATAATAAAGGGCATCGAGATGTAGGCTTTCCCCCATGAATCTTTAACAATGTAAACAACAAATAAAAAATGGAAGTTAAAATGAAGTGTTTGGGAGTTCTAAACAACCACAACACCTTCAATGAGTAAAAATCACACTCAGTTTTGACTAGGTGAGGAAAGTGAATGGTTTAGTATCTATGCTTACATTATAAAAACCTAAATTGTTAGAACAGCGAGTTATATGCCCGCAACATCTGCAACTTGAATTCAACGACCGGTATTACTAGACATGCTGCAAGGAGATGTCGGTATGTAGAATATCACTAACTAGAGCTTTAACCCTTCATTTGCTAATAGCTTAAACCCTTCTCCACAAGCAAGTTTAGGTCTGGCAGAACAAATTTAAGTTCTTGCTTACCAATCTCTTGTACTTTCAGAAAAGCATTTGATGTACTAGAGTTCTGTTGTGGTTCCAAATCAAGCTGCTACAAAAGGCTAAGGCATATTAGATTTTAATGCGGCATATTAGATCCAAATTAATACATAGTACAAGTTAGTTTGAAAATGTCAACAAGAAGGAAATATGTTGTACAAAAAGGTAGAAGAGAATAGAAAAGGTCACCTTCATTCTCTTTAAGCTTTCATTTCTGGCTCTCTCATTTTCAACAGTTAGACGCAAAGATGCCAATTCCTGTTGAGAAATTCAAAAATTGTTTATTAGTAAAAATGTCATAACAAGTATTATAAAGTTGAAAGGTTGAAACAAGTTTGAACAAAAAATAAGCTATATATGAAAACAACTACAGATCATACATTTTTCAAATTTATCCTTTCTTTCAACAACATACTCTCTTCCTCTTTTAGTTCAGCTAAAGTCTGCAAACATTATAAGCAATAAGCATCATCAAGATATGTTAAACATGTAACTAAAATCAGAGGGAAGAAAACACTTGTAGACATAACTAAGTGTTCTTTAAATTTTAGACTTATGAAATATAATGTTTCAATCATTAGAAGATCCGAGGGATACATACATATACAGAGCTTATACTCACCTTTTTTCTTTTGGAGTGTCTGGTGATAACGGTTTCCTTTTGATTAGCAGTGACCTACAAAATATAAGTAGTTTTACGATATCAATGAATCATTGAGGTTATCTTTCCAATACTTTACACAACTATTTACATTTCTTAATATGTGATAAATGATCAAAACGACTTATAATTTGAAATGACGAGAATATCATTAAAAAACAATTATGGAAGGAGCCATTATGTAGCTAGGCTTCATCCCATTTATTTGGTGAGAAATTAGGATGGTCCACATTTTATTTTGTTTTTGAGAAGCAAAGTAGCTAGCTCTAGCTCTAGCTATATTCGTTGGTGGCACCTTAAGAAGGTACCTCCGTTTTCTTTTTCCAACTTCCTTGTCTTTCGTAAGAGGTGGTTTGCTTACTCTTGTTCAGCATCTTCCTTCAATTTCTTTGTCTCTTTATTTTGGACCCAAATAATAAGACATTCAAAAATTCATTCCATTTATTTTTGTCGGTACATCTTTGTCCGATCAACTATCATTTCACAAGTAACACACCACAAAGGAAGATATACAACATTAAAACGTTACGTGTTCCTAGTTGAGTAAATAAAATTGATCAAGGTAGTACTTAAGTCATAGGGTTCTTCAATCTAATAGATAAATATTTTAGGTCGGACTCTTCTCATATTTTTGAGTCTTAATAATTTATGCTTTTATTGAGAGTTAGGCCACAAAAAGAGTTATTATAAACTGAATTAAGATACTCCATTAAATACCGATGTAGGTGAGTGAAACCACCAAAACAAAATGGGTTATCACCAAGTCAAGAGGCGTGACAATGTCATGAGTCCTATAGGGATACCTTTGGACAACTCTTTAGATACACAATACTTTGTATAAAGAGTTGCTAATTAGTCCCTTTAGTATAGCATAGTTGGAAATTCTCTACTTATTTAGTACTTGACAAAGAAAGAATAAGATTAAAAAACTGATTAATATAACAATAGTTAAATTTGAATTGAGATTTAAAGTGGAAATTATTAGGACACTTGATAAAAAATTTAAAGTGAAAATTTTATTTAAGGAGTTGTAATTCAACCCATTAAAACATAAAAAAAACAAAAAAAAAACTTTTTCTAACATAAGCTATATCAATTTTTTTTTGGTCTAATAGCCTAGTGGCTAGAGCTCACACAATTAAATGTGGAGAAGTGAGGTGTCCGGAGTTCGAACTCCAGCCCCTGCATAAATTATGCAATGTCCATACCAACTGAGTTAAGCTTACGGGGACCGGGGATAAAAATGTTTTTAAAACACTTATTAACGAGTCTTGAATTTAAAAAGAGAAATGATATTTTAACAACCATTTTATGATAACTTTTTCTTTTATAATTACATTGTATTTTTACTATCTATCTATATTTCTTTGATTTTTGTATCAATATTCATATTTCTTTATATATTTTAATTGTCTGACAACTTGTTAACCTGTTGAAATAATACAATTAAAAACTAGTGTGTTGACACCATAAAACGCAGAAGAATTGCAATTGCAAGAAGACACAGAAATTAAAGTGCACGACCAACTACTACACCAAACCGGAATAAGTTATTTGCCACGAAAACACGCCACCAAAACAAAAACTATATAAAATTGTGGCGCCATTGGATTTTACTCTATTACCCTTTATGTGTCAATCTATAGTATACATCGCATTAACTAATGATGACACATACCCAACCCAACCCATTTCAATTCAATTTATCCCCACGAACGAAGGGTTTTTTCGTCATTGAGTACCATGTGACAGACACGTAATTTGATAGAATAAAAAAGTGGCGAGTAAAAAACGTGATAAGAGAGAGTCTTTCATTCATTTAATCCTCTGACTTCAACTCGTTCTTTGTTGGTGTAACTTGAATCCAAAGTCACTTCTTTTCTCTGAATTATTAAATACTCCTACGCTTTTTCTATAAATTATCATACTAATTAAAGTTACACTTTGTAAATGACACGGTGGTTACGGTGACCATACATGAAAACATAGTCATCAAACATGACACTAACACACTTTCATACCATAATAATTTAAAAGAGGTGTTATAATTGAATATAATTATATGTGTCAGAGATACGCCCTCACCGGCACAAAAATGAAATCAATGATTAAAGAAGTGATCTAACCTTAGATCTTGAAGTTTTGGTTGGGAGGTTGGATTCTTCGCTTGCTGACGTGGTGGCGGACCATGTAAGTGGGGTGGTGGGGCTAGCTCTGATGGACGACTCTGATTTTGTAGAGGACTTGGAGCGGGGTTGACGGACGGTCCAGTGGAGATGAAGTGAAGGAGGTGGTGGTGGGTGGTTGTTGAGGTGGAGGAGAAGGTTGGCTACAATGGAGTCGTTATCCATGGCTAAGTTGACCCAGTCATAATCGCACATTTGGTGGTAGTGTTGTTGGTAAAAAGAAGAATAAGTGAAGGAATGAGAGAAATGTTTAAGGTTTGAGGTTTTTTGTGTGTGTTGTGCTGCGTGGATGACTCAAGAGGGAGAGAGAAAAAAAACACTGAAACCCTTATCTCAGTGGTGGTTTCTTTATGTGCAAGATTATTATTCCATTTGGTCCTACCTTTTTGCACGTGACATTGCCAAACCAAACTGTTTCTTTTCTTCTTTTGTTTTGCTTCCTTGAAGATTTACCATGCTCGTGCAAGAGGGCTCCTTAAAATCTAGTATCACAAGAAAAATATTTGGTGTGCGTTTGTATGGTACTATGAGAAAGATAAATAAAGTATTGAATGATTGTGTGTGAATATGCGTGAAAAAAAAATAACATGGTTGAAAAACAAATTTCAAATTTTTTGTCTAGGCTCATACCGGTATGTCAGCACAAATTTTGATTGTTGTAACATAGTGTTCGAATTTGCAATTTTTGACTTGTTTGAGGAAATACGATTCATTGGAGTTGATTTTTGTTTACATTCACATAGTTAGTCATGTAATCTTTATCAAATGATTTAAAAGAACATATTTAATTTTCATCATTCAACTCTTACAATATCGAGCTCAAATCAGGATCACCTGATCTGATTAAACCGTCATCGAAGCAAGACTGCGTGACTGTGTCGTTTTGTCAACTGTAGCAAATCATGATTCTAGTTTGTGTGAGTTTTGTAGTTTTTTGTTTCCTTTCAATAGGCTAAGAGAAAGGGGAAGGACAAACATTCAAACTAGATTGACACCTTCCAGCAATCTAAATTCTATGTTGCCTACTTTTTAATAATATATTATGAAGAAAAGAAAAAAGCGAAATTGTGAGTTTTGTTGCTAAATTTTATAGAAAATAATAAATAAAAGAACACAAGAAAACTATAAATTTGAGGTGATTCAAAATCTAAAGGTTAAGCGATTAAACTATGAACCAGCATTCCTTATAATTTGGTTATTTGAGTAATTCAATTGTAAATGTAATATTGTCTAGATTGAAATGGCTAGCGTAGTTGAACCGTCATTCGAAGTTCTTACTAGTTCAATTTTTGGTTCAATTTTTTAAATATTAGTATACACACAAAATCTAAAATAAATATTTAAATTTTTTATCAAATTATCCCATTTTTCCATTGTGTGGTCACGTGTTCAAGTCATGAAGAAAAAAAAAATCTTATATAAAGACTAGGTAAAGCTACTTATAGTACACCAGAATAATGCAGTGATTTCCTAAAGTTTGCCTATAACCATGCATCTGCCCGCCGTTTTATTCTATTTTACCTTTGTATCATTTTTTTATACAAAGAGGACTTCAACCCGGAAAAACGAAAAACTAAACAACAACCAACCAATGAATATTAATCTCCAAAACATCATTAGCAACAAAGCACTAAGACAAATAAGAAACTTCTCGTAAACCTTCTAAATTGACTCGTAATCACATCCCATTAAATCATTTTATGAATTTGGTAAGAGATTGTCAATATTAAAGATTCAAAGATTTCATATAATCAAACACCTATAATTAGTTCTATTTTGTGATTGTTGTCATTGATCTAGGACCACCAACTCTTGGGGATGATTTAGTATGTGGCTCATCCAAAAATCATTTCTTTAGCAAATGTATCATAGCAAGTCTCCTTTTATAATATATACAACTTCCGATGTTTGTCTTGCTGAGTCTTATACATTAATTAATTTATTTTTCAATTCTACCATGAACTTGCTCATGCAACTTTTAAATTTCAGTTGCTCTTTTTTGCATTTGCAGTGTCATGTTGAGTGCTAGATGAAGGGAATAAATCTAATAAACTAAGGGATATATACATGTTAGAGGTCACCTCAATCGGACATTTTAGGGTAACTTGGTTGGTGGAGTTATTGTAAATGAGCTAATATGGTGCAAAGAGTAAGATCTCATCGTCTCAAATTCTTTTCCACAAAACTTCGACTTAACTCTACTAAATTATAATTTAGTGCCTATCTTCTTTCCTAATATTCTCCAAAAGTGTCTCAAATTTTTTACAACTCAATCAAAAGTGATGGTTTTTAAATGATGAAATCTTTAAAATACAAATATGGCATTTACACGACATCAATAGTCTTGGATAAAATGAGTCATATATATCCGGTTTAATATCACATTGCTATTTTTATAGACTGCTCATGTCGTGGCTTATTAATAGAGCAAACCTCTGCGAATGAATTGGTCCATCGAAATTAATATTGAGGAGAATCGTACATGAAATCTTGAAAGAAGTACACTACGAGATTTTAAATCAACAACACTAGATCAACCCAAACGATTTGGACCTACTATCTAATATTAAATTTATACAGTAAATAACAACATTTATGTATAACTCACTTAAAAGGTTATGAGAATAAGATATCTTCATGAATTCTTTAACAGTGATGTTTCTTTACCCCGTTTAGCAAACATCATTTTAGACACATACGAAAACGTAGTAGTTTTCTCTTGCCAGTAGTGTACGGTACAAGAAACTCCAAATATTATTGGTAACATTGGAATTTTGACTTTGATTTGTATTGCCTACTATTTCTAGATCCAAATGGTAGGAGTTAGTGTTTTTCAAACTTCCCGGCCTATACAAGTCAAACATCAATTTTGTGTGTTACTATGTGGTTCTTAGGGGTAAAAGACGCTAAGAATCCTACATGAGCAGATAAAAATGTTTGATTTGATATTTAAAACTTATGTTTCCTTGACTTAATGAATTAAGCTTTTGAGTCGGACTCTCTTCAATTGCTTAAATCCTAACAAATATTTTGAATTAATCTTTTGAATCGGACTCTCTTCGGTTGCTTAAATCCTAATAAATATTTGTAATTTAGAGTTTAACTAATACTATGTAAGTAAAGTATGATAAATAAATTGTTCAAACATGTGATGTTGAACTTGAATACTTTTATTGATTTCACTTTAACTAAAATTCATTTAACACTTAAATGTAAAAATTAAGTCAAACTTCCACCAACTGCTTATTGAAATGGTTTCATTTACTAAGTGCTACTACTACTACAAAATATGCTAAAAATAGCGCCTCGTTAATAGCGTTTTTAACACTAAAGCGCTATATATAAAAATACGGAGGTCTTAGATAGCACTTCTTATAAAAAGCGCTATCTTTAATACTAACTCTATATAGCTCTTTATTTGTAAAACGCCATCATAGGCTCGTTTAAAAATTAATAAATTTTTGAAAAATTCTGGTTTATTTTACAGGAGCGCTTATTATAGGAAGCGCTATTTATGGCTCATCCTTAAATAGCACTTTAAAAGCGCTAACGTACGTTCGAGAAAGATAGCGTTTATATTTGACAAAAAGCGCTATCTATTAATTTATTTAGTCCAGCCTAGCGGTAGCTCTCTTTTTGTTTTTTTTATTTTATATTTTAAAAAACGCTATAATTAACTAAAAGAGCTATTTTCCTTAAAATAAAATAAAATAATGTAGCTATTTTGTTTTTTTTGTTACAACGTAGCTATTTTGTTTTATCCTCCAAAAAAATAGAGAAATTCAACTAAAATCATTTTTTTTAATTACTTCCTCAAAAAAATTCTAAGATCGTGATTCATTCTATAGCTTCCTCTCTGCTTCCCCTCAGTCATCACTCACTCTCACCATCCATTCGTTCCAGAACCACCATCAATTGTCTCTCCCGTTCGATTCATTCATCATCTACAACCTATGGTACGACCACCACCTCTCACAGCTGCGATCTCTCTCCTACCTATCGACCACCACCTCTCACCGATTTGCCGTCAATCGGTTTCCGTCTTTTTTCATTCCAAGTACCATCTTCATTCTATCCTTACCTTTCCTTTGTCAATTCAATTTCACTCAATTAATCTTCAATTCTTCATATTTGATGTTTTAGGGTTTAATCTTAAATTAAGACTGAAGTGTTAGTATTTAGGATAATTTAACAATGGAAACTGAAATTTTGTGTTGTTTGACAATGGGAAGCTGAAATTGTCCTGTGAATCTGAATCTGGGCTTTTGATTGACGTAACTTTTGTTTCTTTTTTACAAGCTGCTACTATTTACTTAGTTGTTATACTTATTTTATTAATTTTGTTCTAACTTTTACCATCGAGTACAATTTTTGTAAACTGAGGCCTCAAACACAAGGCTTTTTGGAGTATAAAACATGTGAGTTAGAACATGGTCATGGTAACCAACACTTTATCTTTTGTGTCCATTATGAAATAGTCCTGCTAATCCTATTTCAATGATCAATATGATCTTATTGAGTTGACAATAGGCCATGCAATCCTGGATTGGGTTTCTCATTCATCTTTTTGGCTAATGACATCAGTCTATGGCTGCAATTTCATGTAGGCCCAATCGCCTACTTATATGTCATTGGGGATTGAGTCCCTTTCCTGTGTCATTCTATTGACCTATTCCACAATTGATTTGATGAAACAGTAGTTCCTTTAAGCAATTAAAGTGTTAATCTTTTAGGGAGTTAGGTTGATAGTAGAATGCCTAGACTTCTTTTGATTAGATTTAGGGTCCGTTTGGATAAACTTCATCTACAAATGCTTATAACATAAGAGCTTATAGCATGAGAGCTTACATAATAAGATCTTATACTCAATAAGCTATTTAAGTTTGAATTTATACACTAAAAAATGCTAATATAAATTGAAGTGTTTGGATCTATCATTAATATGCAATTATAAAATGTTAATATAATTTTAAAAAAAAGTCAAACGTATAAAAAGAATGAAACAAAAAAAGAAGAAGATAAGTTTGGAATAAAAAAAACTATATAAAAAAAAAAGAGATAAGTCTCTTCATAAATAAAATAAAAGATAAATGTATAAAAGAGTCGATAAAATGAGGCATGAGTGATTCGAAGAGGCTCCCTAATTTCTAAAAGCACCGTGTAAAGCCAATGTAAAAGCTAAATATAGCATAAGCTCAAATTTTGGCTCTTTTAATTGATTTAGCCAAACACCTTTACAATGGCTTGTGTTAGTAGATAAACTCACATAAGCTCAAAATAAATCAATCCAAACAAGACCCTTAGTTCAAACATTTTGGCTCTATAGACAATAATATCATAGTATGGTTAAATTATTTGTTCGTGTTCTAAATATAATATACTTGGTTTTGATCTCTGTAAATTCATATCTATTGTTCATTAGTGCTTTAAATGTAATTACTTTTTTATTGTCTTGTCAATCAGTTAAACTTTCTAGAGACTTCCTCGTTATATAACCAATTTAAGATCTTTAAAATGGCAGGCTCACCTATGGAAAATCATATATGACTTGGATCCATTACTCAATGACTATAGGAATTATCCAAAAATGAAGACTATGTATAATACATAAGTATGTATGTGTGTGTGTGTCTATATATATATATATATATATATATATATATATTGATGTATGAAAGTATATAATATATATATGGTTAGCTGTGTGTAATCTAAATTTACATTTATAATCTGTAGAGTTCTAAAAGTATTTCACTCTTCATGGGAAGAAGAACAAGAATCGGTCAAAGCATACATGGTTAAGGAATTCATGAAATATAAAGATGAGTGCAAGTTATTTATTCTACCATTTTATATACATAAGCCTGTGTAAGATTTTCCTTGAAACTTTGTTTTTGATCATTTTTTCCTCACTTTTTACCACCGGTTATAGAAGATTTTCTAATTAACTTGGTCATTTGTGTAGTGGACATTAGGTGTTACTTGTCATTAATCCCATATAAAAAATCATATATTATTTGGATCCATTACTCAATGACTATAGGAATTATCCAAAAATGAAGACTATGTATAATACATAAGTATGTGTGTGTGTGTGTGTATATTGATGTATGAAAGTATATAATATATATATGGTCAGCTGTGTGTAATCTAAATTTACATTTATAATCTGTAGAGTTCTAAAAGTATTTCGCTCTTCATGGGAAGCATAACAAGAATCAGTCAAAGCATACATGGTTAAGGAATTCATGAAATATAAAGATGAGTGCAAGTTATTTATTCTACAATTTTATATACATAAGCATGTGTAAGATTTTCCTTGAAACTTTGTTTTTGATCATTTTTTCCTCACATTTTACCACCGGATATAGAAGAATTTCTAATTAACTTGGACATTTGTGTAGTGGACATTAGGTGCTACTTGCCATTGATCCCATATCGAAAATCATATATTATTTGGATTCATTACTCAATGACTATATGAATTACCCGAAAATGAAGACTATGTTTGACACGTAAGTATTTATATATATATATATATATATATATTGATGTATACGAAAACTATATATATATATGGTCAGTTGTATATAATCTAAGTTTACATTTATATTTTGTAGAGTTCTAAAAGTATTTCGCTCTGCAAGGGAAGCTCAAGTACCAAAGAATAAATTTAACAACATATCATGGGTTCGAGTACGGGTTTAATAATATAACATAACAACCTTAAAAAATTAGTTTATGAATAATCTAAATAATTTATTGATACAATTACTTTTTTTTTTTGTAGTGTCTTCGCCAAGAAAATGGTATAGATTGCAGGTACTTTGTGATGAGGTTTATGAAAGAGATTCTCTTTTCAAAAACTAAATGAGATTCCAAAGTTGGTATGTTATTTTTATATTAAAGTATAATATTTGTATATAATTAAGTTTATTAAGTAACATGTTATTTTTTATGTTATAATATATGCAATACATTGATGGTTTCAAGTGTTTGACATACTCAAAAGATAAACTAATAGAAATCCAAGAAGAATGGTGTCGGTTTATGATCAGCCTAAAAGTTTTATGATTTTTTATAATAAGGTGAGTTTCATGATTCTAAATATATTTGCTAGAAGTGGTAGTGGTTTTAATTTATAATCTTGCTTTAATTTGTACTCATGATCAGTAGTACTTTGAATTTGTCTCTAATATAATAGTGTTTTTTGGTATATATTCAGGTGGAGGT